>Ga0325404_1002015_pt1 | contig 21599 bp, 6 predicted proteins | sample PopdelMetagenome_18_FD_205664 | JGI IMG/M metagenome (GOLD analysis project Ga0325404, IMG submission 205664) | Populus deltoides microbial communities from Bellville, Georgia, United States - Xylem-Control-R1 | ecosystem: Host-associated > Plants > Phyllosphere > Stem > Wood/Secondary xylem...
CTAGCTAGGCTAATGATATTGGAAGACAATAATTTCCATAAGACTCCAAACAAAGTAGGCGGTCGTGTAGCTAGCCATTGATTAATATGTCTCGTACGGTTTATAGAAAAAAGCCATCAAACTAGGATCCCCCCCCCCCCCCTTCCTTTCATGTTCGTCAGGTAACTTAAAATTGATTGAACTTTGCCGACAAACAATAACTCGAAGACATAATAGAAACACAGGAAACATCTTCCACCGTAAGTCTTCGTTGTCCGAATTCTGAGCTTGGCAGAGATCTCTTGAACGATTGCAGGCTAGCTTGTGTTCGTGGAGTCATACGACCAAGAGGTGCCATAGTTGTACGCAAAGACCATTTTCAAGACAGCTGCCTCTATGATTGGAGCGTGCTTGTAATGATCGAAATCATGTCCTTTACAACAAAACATGAAGAACAACAAAAGGAAAACATAAATAAAGGTGGCACTTTTCATGTCAAAAGAGAAATTCAAGCGCTTGCATTTTCCCTTTTACTGCTGGGGCAATGTTTGCGGGTCATTGTACTGTTGTTTTTGTTGTTCCTACGAATGTTTTTTTTTTTTTTTTTAATGTTTTGAAAAACTAAGCATGGTTAATTAATTAATTTATTTATTTTTGAAAAATAATATAAGTTGATAGTCTGTGTTACTGAGAACAACGTTACCCAATAAAATGCATTGCTGAGAACAACACAATCTCTTGGATTGTGCTGTTCCCACCAACGCAATAAAATAAATAAATTAAGATTTTTTTGAAAAAAAAATCTTTCATACAACAAAATATCCAAATTTATTTCAATAAAAAAAAGCATATTGAAGATAATTAAATTCATAGGTTTCTCTCTCATTAATGATATGCAAAAATATAAACAAGTTAAGAGAAATTTATTGCAGATGTGTTTATAAATCAAATAAATAAGAAAAACTACACAAAAAAAAACTTAGATGTCTCAAACACACAATCTCACGAAACAATTATAATTTTAGATCTAATTATTATATCAAACTCGGATTTTTTTAGATGATTCTATATAGACCCAGTTCTACATGAAAGTTAGTGAGTTATAGCCTGTCATGGTCTAAAAAACTCTTAAATCAAGCCTAAAATTATTGTTTCTTTTTCTATTTTAATTAATTTTCTAATCAATCTCTGATTTTAATTACTTTTGCTATTTAGTTTTAATTTAAAAGCGTGCATCCTTGCCTTTTGTCCTTGAAGTCTCATTAAAAGGATATTTTTGGCTTTTTAGTGTTGGTTATTTTCATAAACAAACATTGTGAGGTCTGTACAATCCCTTTTTTTTTTTATATATTTTTATATTTTTTTGTTTGATTGGTTTAATTTCAAATTTAATTTGGATTAACTCTCCACTTGTCGAATCTATTTTCAACATTGTTTTGTTTAAAAAACAAAAACAATTTTTTTTAGTTGCACTGTTGAGAATAGTGCAATCCCAGAAAAACCCTCAAACTAGAGCATGGAGTTTTTATTTTTATTATTTTACAAACTTTTCTGATTAATTTTGAATTTTAATTACTTTTATACTTAACTTTAATTCAAAAGTGCAAACCTTGCCTTTTCTTTGTTGAAGCCTCGTTAGAATAACTTTTCTCATGGCAATGATTATCTCGGCTGTCCAGTGGTGGCCATTTTAATTAACAAGCATTGCAAGGTCTGTGCGGTTTTCTTTTCAAATTCTTCCCTCTATTTTTTTTTTTAACCTCTGTTTGGTTAGTTTAATTTTAATTTTAATTTTAATTTTAATTTTAATTTTAATCTAGATTGAGTCTGAATTCATTAAATTTATTTTCAACACTGTTTTATTTTTTAATTTGCATTATCGAGATGGGCACGCAATTAGATAAGACGTTTTAAACCTGAAATCAAGAGTAAATATATAAGCCCTCCATAAAATTAACACTTTTACTGTCTGTTAATAATTGAACATCACTATTTTGGTCTAGGATGTCAGTCTATTGGTTTTTATATTTTAAAAATATTTTTTAAAAAATTTAAATTTATTTTATTTTATTTTTTACTTGAAATTAATATTTTTAATGTTTTTAGATTATTTTAATAGGTTAATATCAAAAATAATTTTTTTAAAATAAAATAAATATTATTTTAATATATTTTTAAATAAAATATTTTAAAAAATAATTATTATCACAACCCTAGACACGCCGAAAAACACAAGAATAGCTTCATGCATTTTAAGGACATTTTCTTCCCAACACAAAATCAAAAACGAGGTGGGACATGTACATGGATACATTAATCTGTTCCCGTACATATATATGTTTCGATTTTGGTCCCTCTTTAAGTATATTTTTTTAACAATTGAGTTTTTAAAAATACGTGAATTTTACAATGCCATAAAATTTTCTGATGAAATTCAATACACACACTAGTCTATCACTCTTTAAATAATAAATATTGTTATTCTAGAATTATATAAGAAAAAATTATATTTTTAATTATGAAGAATTCTTGAGCCACCTCAAATTTAATGAAAGCAAAATTCTTTTTTTTTGAAGCTATTTTGTGGGTCGGGCTATCTCTTTTTTATTAATATAAAACAAATATTCAAAAGTTTTGTTAATGTATTTTTCAACACCAAGAAAAATTATAATTCTTGTTGTAGCCTCTCAAGAGCGTGACGTCGCGACAACCTTTTCTGGAAGCGGGAAATGATGTGGGGGTCTTTGTTTTGTAAAAAAAAAAAGAGTCGCCACCTAGTAATTATGGTCACTAGGAAAACCGAATTGGTCTTTAGATATTTTAAGGCAATGGACCGATTGTGTAAAGGGAAGGTTTTAACACTCCTAGTACGCCCTACCTAAAGTAAGCTATTTAGTGTTTGATTTGTCTTATAACTGCTATGGTATTGGTGTTCTCTAATCCCATCAGTTTTTTAGGATAGGTTTACTATGATGAATAAATTTGGGTTCAAAGTCTAAAAGATAGAACCCTTGGCCAATATGGATCATATCCTTAGATATGTCTATAGAGTGACGAGGAGAACCAATACAGATCTCTTGAAATCTGTATGTGATTCAAACTAAATTTACCACTTGTGAATTAATAGACGGCTAAGATAGAAATCCAAGGAAATTCAAGATGCTTGAAAGCTTACTTTTCACTTGGTATTTCAAGTGTTCTCGACTTGTAAATCGCAAGGAGAAAGAGAAGAAAAAAATTGAAGTCTGCGGAAATTCATAGCACTTTAAAAGCCCATTTTTTTTTGCCTTAGTATTTCATACTTTCGCGGCTCGTAAATCGTGAAATAAAAAATTAAAATGTCCCTAACTATAATTGAGGCTTCATTCAAGGATATATAATTAAATTGTTTAAAATAACATTTTGGGCATAAATCTGCCCTTATGTTAAAAAATAAACAAGTTGTATTACTCTCAATAATATTTTGGACATTTACCTTTCTTAGGTTTCTTTGCCCTTATATTATCAAGGGATCATGACTTATTATTCATAGAAAAATATTTTGGATATTAACTACTTGGGGTTTCTTTATCCAAATATTAATAGTGAATAACAGATGAGTTTCCTAAAAATAAGATTTTTATATTTTTGGAATATTGGCCAACACCCTTTGGAATTTACAAACATGTTGTAAAATCCAAAATGCAAGAAAATAATTTTTGTGTTTAAGAAATCCATGTTAAAACACATTTTCTTTTAAACTTCAAATTTTTGTTTTTTTTTTTTAAAGAGGAATGTTTAAAATATTTTAGGGTATTGGCCGTATGCATGAATTTGTTTTTTCTTTTTCAAATATATATATATATGCACAACATTTCATTGAAAATCAGTTAATTTAATACTAGATTTGTATTTTTATAATATAAAAATACAGGCCTTAAAATAAATACACTAGAAAACCACAAATCTCTCTCTCTCTTTGTTTTTTTGGGCTGGGTCCAGCTCGGCCCATGTGGCTGGGCTGGACTCAAAAGGCCCAACTGGGTCACTTGCCCAAGCCAGTGACCCGGCTTGGCAAACAAGAGGCACGCGTGAGTTTCCTCACGTGTGCATGCTCAGTTTTTGTTAAAGTGAATTATAATTCACTTGAATAGTAAAAAAAAACAAATGAAAATGCATGCACAGAGATGAGGAGAACAAACTTGGAGGCAGAAATGAAGGGATAAAGGCGATGTCGAAGGCGTGCTAGCTGGTTTTCCAGCACTTTTGTCTGTTTTAGCTCTTCCCCTCTATTCTCTATTGACGTACGTCTCTTGAGTTTTATCTATATATCTTCGTCCTTCTCTATCTCTACTGGTTTTTCAGTGTCTTTCCTCCCTGTTCCCTTCTGTTTTTTTTTTTTGTATTCTTCTGTGCCTCTTTCATGTTTGTGTGTTTTTCTATTCTTCACTTTGTATCCATTTTATTTTTGCGTCCAGCCCTCTCTATTTCTTTTTTCTCTTCTTCTCCTTTTTTTTAGCTCCCTGTTCTCTATGTCTTTTATTTCTCTTTTCACTGTTTCTCTTCTTTTCTCTTCCCCCTCTCAAGGTAAGAAGAAGAGGCTTATATATAGCCTGTACACAGTTTTATTTAGGAAAAGACTCATTACACTAGTTTAAGATATAATCTTGGATGATTTACAATCAAATAAAACAAATTAGGAAACTAAAATATTATGTGATTCCTATTTTGTAATTCCAGTAATTATTCTTCACGTTAACACACTCATCCCAGCCGTTTGTGTTAGGGATGAAGTCCCAGCCATTAGATGATGGTGAGGCTCCTCTCTGCGTCTTCTTTCATAGTTGGCACAACGAGGTACACAACGGTTTCCCTTGCGAAATCGTAATTGGCAGCTAAAAACATGGCGTGAAAGGGGGGGCTGTCTTGTACACCAGGTTGTAGAGGATGCAGGGCGAGAGAATTGCAGGAAACAATTACAGTTGCAGACAGGGAGGTACTGTTCTCAAAATACAAATGAACAGTGCTATGTTAATTATTTTCATGACGGGGCTGTACGGTTTGTGTCAAGACCAAGGGTTGTACGACGTCGTCTTGTTTGAAAACGGGAGCAAAATGTGAGTTATGTCTAAGAGAGGAATCACATCGTTTTGTTTTTAAACTGAAAGGTAAAAACAAATAAAGAAACAATAATGTAATCCAGCGTGGCTCATTTTCCTTTTTTGATCTAATCCCCGTTCTTCAATTCGTTCAAATTCGGCAAAATTCCTTCTAATTTCATCTTCAATCAACTCTTTATTTTATCACCTTTTCAATTCAGTCTTTGGTCCAAAAAAATTCCTTCAAATTGGCCTGCAATTGGTCTTCAAACTTTAAGAATCTTGCAATTGTGTCCCCGCAAACTCCGGCCAAAATCCTTCTCGCGGTAGGATTCTTTACTTTCACACTAGATATTCAAACGGGAATATCTTGAGCTTCTGATATCGAAATCAAGCGATTCAAAAACCCAAATTCATCTACACGTGCAGGATTACAACTTTTATAAAGGATTCAAAGTCAGATAAAATCATTTTGAAGAACAGAATCTGGCCGTAATCTGGCTGGTAAAAATAGGTCTCCTAATTTGATTTAGAAACTGACAATGTTGAGCATCCCAATATGACTGCGAGTCTGACATAAGAACATTGATCCCTAGGACCCAATAAAGGTGAAAATCAATTCTTTAACATGTCATAAATGAAATAATATAGCTGGGATGATCGGATATTGCACGAATGAAGTCAGAATCAAGGTCGAAGTTGAAACATAGTTGGTTTATAACAAATTGTGACAACAGTAGAATCAGTTTTCAGTACAAATTCTGAGGGATTTATCTAACCTTAAAAGACTAGATAAAAAAGGAACGGATTTAGCATCATGAAGACTCCTAATTAGCCTAAGAATCCTGGCGATTTTGGCAGCAAAGGGGGAGGATAAAGAGAGCAAAAGATAGTTGAAACAGGGTTTGAAAAACGTTTCTTTCTTCTCTATTTTTTGTCAATTTTCCAACAATTATGAACTAAACTCCTGCATTTGGTTCAAGAGGGATACACACCATCTCCAGCACGTATGGCCCAAAAATGGATAATTTAATTTTCTTGATTAAATGTGTGCATGAGCTTTGATTTGTTTTTAGATTATAGCCACCACAAGGTTGCAGGGAGATCAGGTAATTCATTTTTTTACATAAAAAAGCTCGATTTTCAATCTATTTTTACTTAAAACACCTAAAAAGCGGTTTAATAACCTAAAAAAGTAATCCAATTGGTTCAAAAATACAAAATCAAATCAAAAATAAAAAAAACCTCTTTTAACTTTGGTCTAGTTTTTCAGGCGATATGGAAGGCCAAAAACACCTCAATGGTATTTCTATAATTAAGAGGAACAATTTGACACCAAGTTTGTCATTTTTTCCAACTAAATTGGACAAACTGACCTCTTTCTCTTCTCTTTTATTTTTTTTTATTACTCTCTCTCTCTCTCTCTCTCTCTCTCTCACACACACACACACACACACATTTCTTAAGCTCAGAAACTAAAACACGAAGAAAATAAAGTCCTGGAGCAAAATATAAAAACCTTAAAAAAAGGTAAAAAGAAATAAATTGAAAAACAAACATTAGGGACTAAATATGCTAAAAAGGTGCCTCAACAGTAGTAAAAAATAGAAGGAATGACGACAGAGAAGAAAAAAAAATATGTTTGGTTGAAGAGACAGATGTAAAGACATAAAAATAAATCTGTCTCTATTACAGTTTTGGAGTGAATTCTTGTTCCAAAATAGGAGGCACAAAGGGGACATGTCTTTAGAGATAATATCTATTATTTTTTATTCCTAAAATATCATTGTAAAAAACCCTCAATTGTAAGATTTTCCAACTAAGATATGTAAGAATAAAAATGATTATTATCATAGTTTAAAAACCCAACTTGGGGGGTCAATCTAGAGTAAAGCCCGAGTCATTAATCAATACCTGGGTCACGGATCATGTTGACTCAAGTTAGCGTAAGAATAAAAAAAATTATTATAATAGTTTTAAAACCCGATTCAGGGATCGATCTGGGGCAAGGCTCGGGTCACAAGTGAGATTGACTATTGACTCGGATTAACATAAGAACAAAAATAATTCTTATCATAATTTTAAAACTCGACTTGAGGTCGACCTAGGGTAAGACCTGACACGTGTTAGGAGGATCAACCCAAGTTGACCCAGGTCAACATAAAATAAAAGTGGTTATTATCATAATTTTAAAACTTGATTTTATAGTCAACTCGGGGTAAGGCTTCGATCATGGATCAGGTGGGTCAATTCGGATTGACTAGGATCAATGTAAGGATAAAAGTTATTATCATCGTAATTTTAAAACTGACTCGGTGATCAACCAGGGCAAGACCCAGGTCATAGGTTGAGAGGGTTTTAATTATATTTAATCAAGAAAATTAAATTTGATTTTTCCAAATCAAGCATCGATTAATGTCGGAATCTTTTAAATATTGCGAAAAAACCTTAAGGAAATTAGTCAAAACAAATAATGAATTCTAACCTTAGATTAACTAAATGTGGAAGGATCACATTGAAAAAAAAATAAAAGGATAAAAAAGAGAGAAAACATTATGCGAATCCATAATGTTTCCTCTAAGAAGGAACAATATTTTACGATGCCCTTTTAGTTTTTTTAATATATATAGAATGGGGAAAAAAAAGAACATATTTATTGTTCATCCCATACCTATTCCAATACCATAGTTAGTTACAATTACAAAGAAATTTAAAAGAGGTGGGGAAAACACATTAGCTATTCTCACGCAACATTGTTTTCATTTTGTTTTGGTATTTGAAGTATTTTTTACCAACTTTCAATTTCATCATTCTACATCGTATTGATTAGAAATAGAGCTTGGCAATTTATTTTTATTTGCTTTATATGAGGTTATTGTGGTGTCAAAAAACAGCATGATATTAAGTAGATGATTGGTTTTACAAAATAAAATTTAGTTTTATTGTTTATAAGAAACTAAAACTAAAAGGACCAAATTTGATATTGAGTCAAGACTGAAGATTTTTTTTAATTGTTCATGCGACATGTTTTTAAAATTTTGGCCTCTAGAACTTTTTTGTTTTCATTTTCGATCTTTTTAGTTTGAAGATTTTAGGTTTTCGTTCAAAACATTATTTTAGTCATTGGGTTTGAGAGAGGAGAGAGAATCCCTGAACTTTCTGACAATAAAAAAGTTCATCTTAATATTAATGATTCCATTTATTAGAGTACCCGTCCCGTCTTGCTAAAAAGGTAGTTGTGGGCTTAAGAGTTTTTTTGTTGATTTTTGGTTTTTTCCTGATTAATTGTTGTTTTGAAGTTAGATATGTTGGATGTTTCTTAGGTCATGTTTAAGTAGAAAACAAGTTGAAAATGAGTATTTTGGGTCCAAAAGATCAGAGCCAGGATTTTTTTAGCTACTTGAGATGGCTTTTATGTTTTTTTTTCCTTCACTTTTAATTATAATTCATTAAAATTAATTAACAAAAAATTTGTTGAGGACATTATTTTATTAAATATTTTTTTTAAATGAAATTATAGTACTTTTTTTATAACATTAACAAACATTTTTTTTGTACAATGGCTTTCCTTTACATGCTATTTTTATAAATTATATTCAATGGCCTTCCCTTGCGTGCTATTTTGATTATCATATAACTAAATAAAAAAAATAGATAAAAAAATAAATTTATTAAAATCAATAAGGTCGATGACCTAGGTTAATCTGTATGTATGTATGTATGTATGTATATATATATATATATATATATATGAAAACAAATGGTCAAAATGACATCGTCTTTTTTTAAAGTCAAACCAGGTTTTGAATTGGTCGTGTTTAGACCCATTATGTCATTCAGGTCACTTCATGTTAACTTTCATCCAGTTTAATTTGAAACCAAATTCAAGCAAAATGTCTAATCAAAAGGTTTATTGGTTGACATGCAAGGACGATTCAGGTTTGGTTACATATCTAAACAGTTCCTCATCACAATACATAAATGGTGTGTTATTCTTATATTTTTTTTTTTAACACATTGACACCAAAATTATCATAATTTTATTTTTTATTATAATTAAAACTTAATTTTATAATTATGATTAAATGAGATAAAAAAGGTTTTAATTAGAAAGACGGCTTTCTTATTCCTATTTCAAATCATGCAATTTTTTTTATATATATTTGTTTTGATTGCTTTTGATTTATGTTAAGTAAAGAACATAGAATAAAAAAGTTATATTTCTTTTTAAAACAAACAATATGAAAAAAAAGGGAATTATACTAGCAATTCAATTTGTTTCAATGCAATTTAAATTATTATTCTTCTTATAAAAAAAACAATAATTTTGATATAATTAAATAAAACAATTTTAATGAACTTCCTATGATACAAGATCATATATCTTAATTTACATTAATTTTATAGTTTCCTGATTTAATTTTTAGTTAGCATTAACAACTCTTTTTAATATTTATTGACACATATATCTTTTATTTTATTTTATTAAATAAACATAACAAGTATTCAATTCATAATTAATTCCTTTTTAGTGTTAAAAAATGAATTGACAAAGCTTACACATTCTCCTTTTGTATTAGATTTTTTTTTAAATTTAACCAGCAGAGAAACATGGGTAAACTAACTAGTTGTATCTAAAATTTCTTCTCTCTATGGTTATCTACCTTTATGGAGTGTGACAATGAAATCTTTTAAATAGTTCTAGGTTATTGCAATGAAACGTCCTAATGGAAATGTTCTATATTCCTAAAATTTAAATTTATAAAAAAACAAATAAAAAGCTCCATCATAAACTTTTTGAGGCATGTTTTGGTGAGTGAGGATAAACACCGAAAACAAGCAACTTTTTACAATACATGTTACATTTTCATAAGTGTTAGACAAGTAATGATCATCTTTTTGCATACCACTCTCTCCCCCCTCTCTAAATTACAGGCAATCATCTTTTAGGTATGTAGAGATATTTTGGGAAAAAATATGTTCAAGTTTGACAATTTCTAATCTTTTAAGATCATGTCAATATAGAGCATTTTGTACTACCACTTCTCGTAAATTTTGAAGCGTAACCCTTATCTTATTCGTGTCTCACTGATCTATCACTTATGTATGAGTCCTTTTACAAAAGTAAAATGTATAAAAGGCCTCTTAACTATTAATCTACTTTCATGAGAAATTTTTTTTTGTGATAATAATGAATTTGGATCACATGTGTAACTGAAATTGAAACAAAAATCATGAACTCGATTGATGTTTCAAATTATTAAGGCAAAGGGTGTTTTGTTTTTTCTTTAATGCCACATAATTTCAAATAAAATATCCCCAATTTTATAAACAAAAGACTGGATTTTATGCTAATTGCATGTTCAAATAAGGATTCACTTTCTTTTAAGAAATTTGAAGTAAAAGGGATAAATTTAGAGATGATAGCTACGGGCCATAAATTGTGCTTTAATCTCCTCTAACTCATCATACGACCACCGATTGACAATTTGCTATTTTTTTCATGTGAGAATTTCACTTAGCAATTCAATCAATCAAGTTGTTTACCAAAAACTCAATAAGATATCATAAATTAAGAATGAGTACCTTTTTGACAAAGTATTGAGCAAACTTTTACAAATTTGAACCTTTCAACATCTAGTTCATTGACTTCAAAGGTTGAAGGCGAAGTGGTTGGGTAGTAGCTAATTAGCTCCTACAAAACAAGTCATATGTGTAGTATAAAGGACCCTTCAATGTGTATGTTAACATATTCATAAAAGGAATGTAGCTTTAAAGGTTATGTGTTATATGTTGCAAAAGTAATGAATAAGGATGATAAATGCAGGAGATGGAGAGCAAGATAATGTATTTTGTATGTGTGTGTGTGAGAGAGAGTTAATGAGCTTAAAACTTTATTTGATGATTAATTTATGTTTATATATCCATGTATCACTTTAACTTATATGAAATGAAGGAAAAGAAATTATAAAAATAAACTATGCATTTTATTGTACGAGTAATTATATAAGATGATAGCCTTTAAGGGTGGATGGTGACACTGTTGAAAGTAAAAAAGGCATCTTGATTGGACAAATTCTTTATTGGTTTAATGATGATAAGGAGGTCACATAAGCATTAAATGCCAAGTACCTAAGAAATAAAGGGTTGATGAGCACAAGTTGGCCTAGTGGTTGGGTTTGGCTTGAGACTCAAGCCTAACCATTTATCAATGAAAGTTGGGTTCAAGTACCATTATCCCAATCCATTATTAGAAGAGTGGGTTCCTAAGGTCTAACCCTAAGCCTTATTATTATGAAGCTTTTTTTTAGATAGTAGGTCCCTATAAGTTCCAAGTACAAGCTTAAGCCCACACTTAGAAGAGGTAGGTTTAGACAATCTATACCTAACTTATATCCTTTGAGTTCAGGTCTGTTTGGGCCTATGCCTATTAATAGTCCCCTTAGTTCTTAAGATTCATGTGACTTAAAAACTTAGATTACATTTGCGCTACATATTCAAGAGTTATATTATTTTCTTGTGCCATCATGACTACAAGTAAGGAAGAGAACTGATTATTTGTGTACATGAAAGGGAGGCATGCATGGGAAAGAGGTGAAAATTAGATAGTCTAGGGATTATTTAAACGACATTTAACCTAGCACATCCACTTTAATTTAAGTTGCATATGTTAATTCTTGATTAGGGATATGATACATAACAAAAATTCCCTTTCACATAGAAAGTGTTAACAAACAGACTAAAGGGGACTCATATAAATTGGTTAAAGATAACAATATGTATTTGTATGTTTTATGTATAAGTATGAGTTATTTCTTATTGGCTTAGTTATCCATTATAATATATGTGTAAGCTAGTTATACCAGAATAGAGAGGTAATCTTTGCCTCTTTAAAGAAGTATATAAGACACCTTAGAAAGGATTCATCCCTTGAATATTTTAGCGTTATTACGAATTGATGGGATATACTGAAGGGGACCTAGTTTTACACATTCTCTTATAGGCTTAAGAGTTCCATGGAAGAATATTTCCCGGCTACACTACAATATCTCGCTCCTTATACAGGAGCAGCTTTGGCTGAATATTTTATATACCGTGAACGACACACTTTAATTATTTATGATGATCTTTCCAAACAAGCGTAAGCTTATCACTAAATGTCTCTTTTATTACGAAGACCGCCTGGACATGAAGCTTATCCATGAGATGTGTTTTATTTGCATTCACACCTTTTGGAAAGAGCCGCTAAACCAAGTTCTTTTTTAGGTGAAGGAAGTATGACTGCTTTACCAATAGTTGAGACCCAATCTAGAGACGTTTCGGCTTCTATTCCTTAACATACAATTGTTGAACTCCTTCACCATTTGAATGTTGATCCATATTCTCTAAAGTTCCTTTATCCATACATCTAATTTTATAATATCAAAAATAATTTATAATTGTACTTTCTTGAACATTTGTTGTCTAACTCGAGATTGTAAAATTTATTGCATCTAAAACATTTATCGTTTCTAGATTTAGGATTCTAATTTCATAACCCTCCAAAATATTTTATAAAATCAATGACGTTAATGTATTTTAAAAGCTCGTATGATGCATATGCTGTGTTGGGTAGCTAGAAAAACAATTCAATATTTGTCAAACCCTTAATAGTTTATAGATTAGTGGGAAAATTATCAATAAGAAAGAGAACTTTTCTACCATCTAATTTTCTATCAAGTTGTCGAATATATTTATAGGAATAAAGTCCCATTCATCTATGCTTATTTATTAGCATGATACTTGCAGCTTATACTATTGAATTCCACATTCTTGAAAAATAGTGGCTTAACATACTTACCAATGAATCATAAAAGAATTTTCTCAAAACTATTCTTATTTACTAGACTCTTCATCTGAGTCGACTTCTTAGTCCGTATAGTAAATCGATGCTCAACTCTATAAGGAATAGGTTAAGGAAACCCAAGTGATGAAGTAGGAAAGGCAAGCTCATCAACTAGAAAGAAGCTCGATCCACAAGTCTCTAAGAGAAGCCTAATTTAACGAATGAATTTTATTAGAGATGCTTTTATATTTGCCTCATAGAAGAGGAGGTATGCATATGGTAGGGGTACTTTATGTTTCTTTATATTAGCGAGGAAGTCTAACTCTACGTCATCCTTTTGTTATAGCTATTCTTATTAGGACTACTCTAATGCATAGGAACACAACTCTTTCACCCCCAACAAACATCTTAAAAAATGGTGGTACTCTAACCTTAACACCCAATTCTAAGAGGCAATATTAAGGCACATTATTTCTATTGAGTTGGGGTAGACTGAAAAGTAAAAGCATGCCTTAAAAGTCTTATTTGGGAATAACCTTTCTACATTTAAGGAATATATGATGCCATCTATTGACATGTTTGGGCAAATATCATAGATCCCTGGAGATTTAAAGCAAATAAGTGGAGGAAGTCTCTTCCACCATTTAAGACACTATACAAATAAGCTTTTATATGAGTGTTTTTACTCTTTTTTTTTTTGTTATTTTTCTCTAAACTTTGGTCTCTTATAATGTTGTTTATATAAGCCTTTCATATACATATACTTATAGCCAAAAGTTAGAAGGTCGAACATGAATAGATGGCTTGAACATTGATGATGGCTAGGGAGAATTATTAGGCTCTTCAAGCAATGATGAAGGTACAAATGCATATAGATAACCCATTTTATGACTACTAAAAGGTTTACCGCAAAGTCTTATAGGAAAAAAACACTTAGGCTTTGCATTTTGATATTGTTAGAAATGTTATTAAGAGGGTCCACTAGAAGCTTTTTGCCAATTATAGAAAGATTAAGGAGCTGGACTTAAACCTGGTAAGGACATGAGTGATGTTGATCATGCTTGGGTTAATTATTCCTAGTTGAGGCCTTAAAAGATAATCCTAAAGGTTTCCAAGTCATGTTCAAAAGGACATTCACTATAAAAGCCAATTTAGTGGACAAGTTAATAATATTAATGAGAGATGTTAACTTCCTTAACCTGTCAAAAAGTACTAAAATAAACTTCATACAGGTCTATCACCTGGATGTGATTCCTAAATCTAGAGATATTTTTTCAAAGAATGTTGAAACCAGTACTTAATATGAGTATTTGGGAAAGAAATCTAATAATAAAGAGTTTTTAGGATCGTTGAGCTAGGGGAGCAAGGGTGGATTAAGAAGGGGCATATACCTAGTGTTGTTGGAAAAAGTGATTCTAACTTAGAGGATAAAGACTAATGTAGTTTTTATTGTTTTATTTATAGTATTATGCTAACTTTCACCCTATTTTTATAGGGTTTATCTAGTTTTTATGTTGGACATTTTCTCAAGTTAGGCTTTATGACTGACTTTTATATAATATGAGTTTTCCTTTAAAGAGATGGAAAATCATTCTATGCATTATAGCATTAGGCATTCATATTCAAAGTCTTTTTGTGTGTTTTAGCAAGGGATCTAAAGTCCCCGTACTTAAAAATAATTCTTAGATCTGAATGAAAAGTTTATCTGAAAGGGATTTTACATAAATGGTTTTTTGCTTGAATGAAGTGTGTTTGAATGGAGAGTTTACCCTAACTCGAATAGAAAGTTTACATAAATAGAAATTTTTTTTAATGGAGAGTTTAACCTAACTTGAATGAGAAGTTTACTTGTTTTTACCTAATTTAAGTGTATATCTTTTAATTGGAAAATTTTCTAAGTTTGTGTTGTCATTTAGTTTGAGCAAGATAGCCCTTAATGTTTTTATGGAGAATGGAGGATGCCCTGTATTATTGAGTATATAGGCAAACTCATTTTTTTTTAGCCTAAATGGGAATGATTTGTATTTAGGCAAACTTATATCCATGTAAACCTACTTTTTATCCTAGAAATAGAAGACTAAATAAAGACATAGATATTTTTCATGGAGACATCTTTTATTGAGAGTAACAAGGAGACAATCATATGGAGAAAACATAATTGTAAGTGAACATAATGGTAAGTGATTTGAATAGAGCACAAAATCACTACTTATTATATTCATAGAGTACAAAATATTCTTCATTGATAATATATTTTTAAGTGATTTGAATGTCATGCATGAGGAAACTCTTTCATGTCTTAAAGATGATAAGTGTTGGGCTTGATAACTTTTATGACTTTGTATTGCCCATCCTATTTTAAAGTTTGTTTGACCATTCCTTTTGAATTGTTTATTGCTTCTAATTTTTTTAACATCAAGTACCTCACTTTGAACTATCTATTTTTTTTATCCTGGTATTATAATGTTAGAATATTCTGTCTAAATGCTAAATGCATCATTTCTCATCAATGCAATTAGTTCAGTACCATAGGTGAGGATAAATGGTGTTTCTCTTATAAATAACTTTTATGTCATTCTATAAGATTACAAAATCTTATAGAGAAGATTGACCTATTCCCTCTTTGCTTCTTGTATTTTCATTTTAAGCTTGTTTAGGAAAACCTTGTTTGTGATTTTTACTTACCTGCTGGTTTAGGGATTGGACATGAAGCAGAACTTATAGTCTATATGAAACGTTTAACAATGTATCCTTATCTTTTTTTTAATTAGGTTTCCTTGCTTGTGATAAGGACTTTGGAGAGTTTGAATAAATAAATTATATTCTTTTATATGAATGAGATAACTTTGTTGATGGTTGTCTCAGTTTTGGTTGTTTTAATAGATAAATTATATTTTTTTTATATGAATAAAATAACTTTGTTGATGGTTATCTCAATTATGGCTTCAACCTTTACCTATTCAATAAAGCATTTGACTCTCATCAAAACAAACTATATTTTTTTTTCTTAAAGCCTTAGAAAATAGACCCAAGATGTTCATCCCTCATTGAGGGAAAGATCAAAGTGATGCAATGGCAGTCATCTAAGCATATGGTTAGTGAAGAGATAAAAGTCATTGTCAAGATAAACTCATTAACACCAAAATTGATCTTTTCATAGTTGAAATATGGTCAAACAATTATTTTCTCTCCCCTCCTCTATTTTCTAACAACATTATCTCTCATCTCAAATATCAAAGATTTAAACATAAAATAAATTAAGTTTAGGATTGAAAACTTAAATTCTAAAAAAAAGGGACCAAAAGTAAATAAAAAAATCAGGACCAAATTGTTCTTTTTCTAAGCCTCATGAATCGTTAAAAAAGAAATAAATTGTTTTTTAATCAAATTTATTCCATGTTGTTTAAGTTATTTAGAATTGATAAAATTAAATATAATTTTGTACAATATAGCATTAATTTAATGCGGAGACATTTCATAAGTACAATGTATAATGACAGAAGAATCATATTTTGAGCTTTAAAATTTTGTTGATGTAATATGAAAAGATAAAATTGAATGAAAAAAAAAAGATTCAGTTGCAAATTGAATAATTGTTAAAGAACCATAAAAAAAGACCAACCCAAGTGCTCTGTAGCTCCGTAGTACACCTGGGTCTACATGATCAATGAAAAAAAACAGTGTGTGTGTATATATATATATATATATATATTCTAGTTCATGTAGAATTTGTAAGAGATTGTTTTTACACAAATTAGTATTAATTGCTTAAAAATAAAATTAATTGTGTAAGTACTATTTTTTTAACACAAACTTCTATAATAAAGCTAATGTCATTTGTGTTGGTATTATCACAAATTAGAACTTGAATAATAATCATATTAGAATACAAAATCCTTTAACAAAATTTTAATATCAAAAGAATTATTTTGTGATACAAATTGGTTGCTATATATATTCTCTATTTGTTGCTTTTATTTTCTTAATACTAGGCATGCTCTTTCTAACCCATTGTTTTCCCTTTATTTTTATTTATAAATTGTATTTAATATTAATTTAGTATACTTATTTTCTTATGTTTATTTTATTTAGTTTCCTTTAATACCAGCTATGCTACTAATTTATTTTCTTATGTTTATTTATGCATTAATTATTTCACAATTACCAACTTATCTCTTTATGAATACTTCAAACTTATTTTTTGGATGGAAGTTGCAATAAAAAGAAATCATTAATTATCTCACTCCTTGAGTTCTTAATCCCACCTTTTACTCTTATGGAGTAACCAAATTAGCATCTTTTATTTTTTTTAGGGTAAATTATAATAACCCTTTAGGATATTATAAAATGATAAAAATCACCAAAACAAATTAAAAATATTAGAAAAACCTCCTTTTATACCCAAAATGTCTTTAATCTTAAGGAAGTTATTCAAAATTATTAATGGTATTTTGGATAAAAAGGGGTTTTTTTTTGTAATATTCACTTAAACTTAAAGGCATTTTTTGTAATACTTTCAAACTTTTGGACAATTATTATAATTTCATGACATTTTAGGGAGGTTTTTATAATTTACCCTTTTTAAAATAAAAGATTTTAAATATCAAATGAGAAAAATATAAACCTTACATTAACATATAATAATAATAATAATAATAATAATAATAATAATAATAAAGGAGGGGATTTTATTGTACCATTCCTCACATAATACTATTCATTATAATGATATTTTCTTACTCCTATTTTGGTTTTCTTTTTTTTCTAATTTTGTTTTTCAATTTCAATTCTATTCTTTAATATTAGGTTTATTAGGGATTGGGATTTATAGTTTTTTTTAATTTAATTTTTATGAAGTTTATCTAGACTTATGACCCGAACTGCGAGTTTAATGGGTTAACTTGGTTGACTCAAGTTTTTTTCTCCTTTTGTAATTAACTTTTTTTATCAATTTCATCCTTCAACATTGGGTTGATTAGGAATTAAGCTTTGTGATTTATTTTGAACTACTTTTTATGATGTTATTCTCATCTCATGACTTGAGTCACAAGTTTAGTAGGTTAACTCTAGTTGATCCAAATTGTTTTTTGTACCCTTTTTTTTAATCGATATTTTTTTCAATTTCATCTTTCAACACTAGGTTGATTGAGAATTGAATTTCATAATTTATTTTAATTTTTTTTATTATGTTATCTTGTTCTCATGACCCGGGTCATGGATTTGGCGAGTTAACTTAGGTTGATTCGGGTTTTTTGGGTCTTTTTTTAATTGATTTCTTTTTAGCTCCATACTTCAATATTGGGTTAATTGGAAATTGAGCTTCATAGTTTATTTTGATATGTTTTCTATAGGGTTATCATGATTTCATGACTTAGTTGTGGATTGGCATGTTAACCCTGGTTGACTGTATCGATCTAATCTGTTATTCATTCAATATTTGTGAAACAAATCTCATCTTAAATATTTATTTTGAGTCAAACTATGTTTTTAACGGTTACTTGAGTTGCCTTTGTACCCGCCAAGATGATTGAGTCATGTCAGGTCAATTTCTGCACAGTTTAAAAAACATCTATTAAAAAAATATTAGCAATGCCAAGATATTTTTTTAACATTAAAAAAAATTGATTTAACTTACAGTATAAAGCGAGCCAATTATCATAAATGACAAATATCTTTTAAGGCTTATATTGAATTAAATATTATATATTATTTTCTTAATTTTTATTTTTTCGGCGTAAGTATATATTATCTCTTGCCAAAGTTTGTTATTTTTATAATTAATTATAAATTTTTGTGAAATAGTACATGTCATAAAAATGACTTTTATGATTAGTTTATTCTGAAATATAAATTTCTATATATATATATATATATATATATATATATATTAACATATATGGTTTAATTGTAAAAAAAAATAAATTGAAAGGGGATATGAAAATAAACTTGCTTGATTTCTCCATGATATTATTGATTAATAATAACAATTATCATATCTTTTATTCTTATAATGAAACTATTTTTTTATATAAAAAATGGATGCTTTGAATGAGGAATTATCAAAATATAACTATCATTAAAAAAAAAATAGCTATAAATATTGGGGTCTTTTCTAATTTATTTACTGTTTATATGATTAGTGAAACTATTACCCCTTTTTTTTGTTTTTTTTTATTTTTTTTTAATTTCATCTTCTAAATGTTTTTTATTGAATCATTTTATAGCCTCTAATTAGATGAGATTAAATTTGAAATTGTGATAGAAATACCAAAATAAAACACATAATACTGAAATGTAAAACACATGACTAATCCTAAAATCATGATAATTCTTATTTTGATCTAAAAATTCATTTTTTTTATTTTTTAAGTATCTAAATTTGGGAGATGAAAGAGAAAGTCGTAAAAAAAATAACAGAGAGAGATAGTTGTCATTATTCTGACAACCAAAATGGTCAAGCTTGATATCAAAGGATTCTATTTAATGAAAATAGATCGATTATGGTGGTTTTTTTTGTCATCATCTTGCCAAAAAAAAATAGATCATGCATTTGGAAGTTTTGTGGTTTTGGGTTATTTTTGTGAATTTTAACCAATGCTTTTGCTATTTGAATGTCATAAATAAGTTTATCAAAGTTCCTAAAATATTTCTTAGTTGTTTGCATATGAAAAGTTGGTTGAAAATGGTTTTTATTTCAGAAGTTGAAACCTGATTTTTTGGAAGTTTTGTCGGCTACCTTTGGTGGCCAGAAACTGATAAGCAAGTGATGCGTCATCTACTATTCCAAACGACATGTTGTCTACTTTGAATTGTTTTTTTTTAAGGGACTGACTATATGTTGTCCACCCCTTATTGGTATACATATAAGCTCAAGTGCATGAGCCTTAGTTTCAAGGTGTAAGCGCATTTAGGTTCACGTGGTTGGCCAAGTACAAGTGCCTGACTTCTCTCTCTTCTTTTTTTATATTATGTTTTGCTAAATTTTTAATTATTCTGTTCCCTCTTTTGTATGTATTTTTATAGTTTACATTAATTTTTTTCAATTTAAATTAATATCCCCTCTCTTAGATTTTTTTTAAAAAAATTGTTTTGTTTGTTTTTTTAAATGATAGTTATTATTTTAATTATTCTTATTTAAAAGAGATTATTTTATATATATATATATATATATATATATTTATATATATAAACCTCTAAAATAAAAAAATGCATAAATAAAAAAAATGAGTGTTAAATATTTGCATACTCATTTATCTTTTGCTTTTAGAAGAAATATTGTCTTGACTCTTTTAATATTTAATTAGCATTATCAACTCTTTCAGAGTAGATGATTAAACTATTTTTAAATTGTATTTTATTAAACATAAATAGTATCCTTGTATTTTTTAATTAAAAAAATAAAATACAATAAAATATATTTATTACATTGATATATGCCTATACTAAAATTAAATTGAAATCCTATCCGAATTTTAAAGATAATTTTAACTAAAAATGGTTATCACTGAAAATCACACAATCATATTTAATGGATAAACAACTTCTTTAAACCATTTTTGCTAATAAGTTTTAGCATAATCAATGCAACCTCGCTCCCTTATTGTTAAAAGGTCTTGGATTTGAGTCTCATATATATAATTAAAAAAAATCACTTATAAAAAATAAAGGAAGTCTAGCTGATGAGTACACGAGGCAGGTTGAGAGATAAAACATCTAGAAGTTAGTTTCAAAGGATAAGAGAACATTGTAGCTTAAAAGACTTGTAATTTTTAAGACTTCTGTGCTCAATCCAAAAATATGATTTAAAGCTCCATGTATAAAGATGCTCATGAAGTAGGTGTAGGCCTTCATATGCTTCAGAATCCACTGTGAAAGTTCATTTCTTTATCCTTATAATTTTAACATTTTAACTAATTAATTTATTTATTTTCATCAATATTTAAGAATGTTAGATTTTATGCTTATTTTATAGTCAGATTTAGCTGTTATTCAATTAGACAAAATTATTTGATTAGCTATATACTCTTATTGCTATTAGTTTTAATTAAATAAAATTTTTAAAACACGGTGACTTGGATATTTGATAATTAAGTTTCATTATTTTATTCAACCTGTTTTTAATAGAGTTACCCTGGTATCACGACCAGATTACAGATTTGACATACTAACTAGGATGGATTAAGGTTGGGTTTTTTTACCTTCTTTTCGTTGATAATTCTTATGTTAATTTATTCTTGTTGTATTTATTTATTCATATTATTAAAATTATATGAGCTTATTGAACTCAGTTAAATCAATAACCTGAATTTTATTTATTTATTTATTTATTTTGCTTTTTAAAAAACCGCTTGTATCATCTGAACAATTCTTTTACAATTAAAAAACACCGGCCACCAATCTAGTGGCCACTATATGGCCTGTTGGTCTGGTGTTAAAGGAGGTTGGCCTAACTAAGAGAAGAAGTCAATATTAACCATCGGAAAAATCAAAATCAAGAGGTGCTAAAGGAGGTCGTTGTCAGAATCGTAGAAAGATAATAAATCCACCCTTGACAAGTGCTTTAGTGTGGGGATAATGATTATAATATGTACCAAAAGGCTATTAATATGGGTAAAGCTTATGCAGTTGAAAGATTGCCAGCCCCACAAAATATTTCATATCAACTACACTATTAATAAAAAAATTATTTGATTTGATAATTGATGTTGTATTCGTGA
>Ga0325404_1002017_pt1 | contig 21594 bp, 19 predicted proteins | sample PopdelMetagenome_18_FD_205664 | JGI IMG/M metagenome (GOLD analysis project Ga0325404, IMG submission 205664) | Populus deltoides microbial communities from Bellville, Georgia, United States - Xylem-Control-R1 | ecosystem: Host-associated > Plants > Phyllosphere > Stem > Wood/Secondary xylem...
CATCCATTATTAGTACTCGTAAAGCACACAGCCAGAGGCTCCCGACGTGCATGTACAGACCAAACCTGTAGACAGAATCCTGATTAACATGTGGAGCAGTTTGATGCTATTGCAGGCAAGCCACATGACCACGCAAGCTATGAACCCAAAAGATATGCCAGCATATCAAATCGCAGTCACAATTCGGGTGGCAAGCCCTCTTTGACGTCCACAGATCAAGACACGTGTAAACAAAGAAATATAGCCGATGATACAATTCCCTGCAGCAAAGTCCCACAGGATTTTGCCATTGGGTGATGGATGATGGCTGCCATTGCTAGTGGAAATGGTCACCAAAGAGACAACTACTTGGCCCATAAGCACGAGGAATGACTCCCTAACCTCTACAACCGAAGCATTATCCGAGCTCTCTTCTGCAACTCCATTCCCTTGAATGCCCATAGAAATGCCTACTTCAGCCTATAACACAGAAAGGTAAAAGTGAAGTCAATTGACAAGGAAGCAATAAACAAATTGGAAAGTAGAGAAGATAAAAGTTTTTGCGTACAAGACTATGATGCAGCACAAAAGGCACAGAAAGGAAAAGAATCAGCTTTAGTCTCGAGAGAGTTTTTATTGCCACAGACACATAAAGCATAAAATCACTTACCATGCAAGACATTCAAGCTCCTTAGCTTTTTCTTTGGCTATAATATGGGGAGACCTTTCCCTAGGAACTAGAACGATTGCTGGCATGAAATCTATCTCTATACAGAGCATGCAAGTTGCACAGACACAACATTAATTTATTCCTGCCTTCGAAGGTTTCCAGAACATGTTAAAGAAAGCAAGCATCACACCCACATATAAATCGCAGGAGAGGTGCTACGAGAGACGAAAATGTTAAAGAAAGCAAGCATCACACTAGAACAAAAAAGAAGAATAGAATTGGTGATTTTAAGACTTTTTAGCACGGGTGCTGTTTGCTACGAGAGACAAAAAAACAACACTGAAAAAGGAAGGCTAAAAAAACATACAAAATGGGAAGGTATTGCAGCATCAACTATAAGTCATCCAGCTTCCTTGTCGATGGCGACAACGGCTATAATCCATTCGATGAACAGCTGCTACTCATTATCCTTTCTTCTTCTTACCTGAATTTGATCGACAGAGGGAAAGAAAGAAAGAAACTGGGAAGGCGCGCCTGACTTGTGTTCAATGAGCTTTTAAAAACTGTGAGCGTGTCTGATTTGATTTAGTGAGGACTTGTTTTAGCATCACTCTTCATATTGTTTTGTTTTTTTAATGAAAAAAATATCAAATTAATATCTTTTTATTCTAATGCAATAAAAAATAATATTTTTTTATTTTTTAAAAATTATATTTAAATTAGCCTATTAACAAAAATAAAATTTAAAATTTAAAAGAAGGCGTTACTAAACCCTCTTAATCCCCGAGACATTTTCAATTCCTATGAAACTAAACAAGAGCTCAAGACAATTTCAATTCCTATGAAACTGAACAAGAGCCGGGTGATTACATTTCCAGAGAATTTCGTTGGGGAACGGTTACGTTTAAGTTGAAGGCCCTTCCCCTGCACATTGTTTTAGCATTTGTTGATCGTTTTTGTTTATACGAGCTGAAAATACTTTGAACCTGCCTTGTAGATTTAGGGGCCCTTAGCCCCTTACTGAACTCAATGTACGATTTTTGTAATCGGCTATTTTTCATCAATCCAAGGTACAAGAACATAAACATCCTTCCTTGTGCCGCCTCGACAATGGATTGCAGTAAACTTCTGAGCGAGGGGGAGGAAGAAGAGAGAAGAAAACACTCACGATATGAGTTTCCTATCTTGAGACGGCAGAAAATTCAAAGCTCATGGCATTTTGATCCAGAGAACATTGAAAAAAATTATGGTTCCTACAGTTCCCAAGCAAATATGATAAATATGGAGATTAGAGGAAAAAATACCCCAGCATCTTGAGACACAATGAGAAACCTTGCTAACAATTTTCGAAGTTGAGTAAAATTCCCAAGACAAAATAGAAGAATAATCAAACATCATGACAAATCGACACTTAATTGTTTCCATAGCAAAATGAAAATTTAAATCTCAGATTCCCTCTGGCACGTCAAACAACTAAATAACAAAAACCTGCCAAGGCCTAATTCATTCTCCTGATAAGCTCATTAATGTAGTTCTCACGGTTTCCAGCATCTCCTCCTTCAACATAGTGATTCCTCTTCTTTTTCAGACCACCCAATGGAGCCTTGAGCTGGAATGGCCACAAGAAGTTATTTGCCTCCTTAAAATGAGGTCCAACAGTCATTATCTCATGAATGAGATCTTCCACGCAGATAATGCCGTGCTTGCCTAGACCCTGTGATGACATCATGGCATGTTAGCAAAAAGATACATGCAAATGCTACCCATCCTCATGCAGGCACCGTGCACGCAAAAAGATACAAACCTGCTCAATGATCGAGTTGTCAGTCAAAGGAATTCTCTGCTGGTTCAACTTCCCAAAGCCTCTCTTGTAGATCAATTCCCTCACGCTCTTCAAGTTGGGATACCTAAAATCCAAAGAAAAAGACATGGGGACGTGGAAAGCAAAGATCCATTTGTAAAATCAAAATTGCAGAGCAAAGATGCATACCCAAAGGTCACATAAGGTTCAACCCTGTGAAGCATATTCACGGTTGCCTTGTTTACTTTGAGGAAGACACCATTGAAGATCTGACAAAAAAAGATAGCATGAGTTTAAATTTAAACAAGCAGCATAATGAGTTCATATGGGTCTCTAAATGGATAGTGCCTCGTAACTCATAATGATCAAAAAAGCTATATTCTACTCATAAAAAAAACCTTGAAACTGATTAAATTGTCACTCTAGCTACATGAGAAATGTAATGTGTTCACCAAATTATGGCTAGCTGATACAGCATAACATGATCATAGCTAGCTAGTTGCAATCAGTTAAAGGTTAAAAGGGTACCTGTCTCAAACGCAAAAGCTGCAAGATACTCCTGGTCTTGGGGTGCATGGCATTGATACTGAAAGCAAAAATCTTATGTATTTATTAAAAACATCACATAAGCAGTCAAACTTAACAAACACAATAAAAACTAACAAAAAAGAGCAACATACCCCCTGATGCGAATAATAAACAAGAGCTTTGCCTCAGGGTCAACATAAAATCCACCCTTCAACCTTGCCTCACGCTTCCATTGTACAAGTTGCTTTTCCTAAAAACTCCCCAAAAAACATTGCATTCAAGAACCTAGCCTTGAATTGAAAAAAAAAAGAAAAAAAAGTGAGAGATGTAATTCAAAATAGGATAACAAAGCATACCTGCTCCTGGTACTCCTTTGCGTATAGCTTAGCTCGGTTGAAAATGAGCTTTCTGTTCTCAGCATTCTTTTTCTTAGTAGCAGCAAGCTCCTGCTTCTTAGCCAATGCCCACTCCTCCTCTCTCTTCTGCTTCTTCAAGACAGACTCTGGAACCGCTACCTTAGTTGCCTCTTCGCCCATCTCTAAGCAGATTTAACAACCTCCCTATTAACACTGACCCTCAAAATTATAAAGTATCAATAACTAAATTTTCCATTCCAAACCTAATCCTAAGCAGAACCAAAAGGAATCTAAATTTTCAACAAAATAAAAAAATAAGCTAAAAACACTAATAATTACTCTGCCCCCTTCATTATTCACTAATAACACAAAAATTAACCCTAAATATATTAAAACACACACACACACACAACTAATCCCTATTTAATCCATTTTTGCGAAAATACATCACCAAAAATCAGCCTGCAGAAATAAGAATGGATCGCGAGATAGAGAAATGAAAGTTATACGATAAGTGGAGAATCGAATGTAAGATCCGAGATGACTCACCGAGTTAAGGATGTGTCTCGTCGTCTCCGCTCTGCTCGTGCTGTGGAGGATCCGAGAGAAGGGGCTAGGGTTTTTAAGGAGAAAATATATAGCAGGAGGCTGAGATTGGTAGGTACACTCTTTTAGGGTTTTGAGGTTACTTTGATTTTTGGATCTGACGGTTGTGAAGGGATTTTAGAGCGAGAAGTGATCTTGGTCGTTAATATACGGGAAAATAATTTAGTGGGGTTATATGGGAGTCTGAGAAGGCCCAGATGGATTATGAGGGCTTTTGCCTCTTTCAATCTTTGACATTTGCTATCGGGCTTTGGCCCTTTTAATATTATCTTTTCTTAAATAAAGCTTGCAAGGAAGATTTTCTCATTCTCTATCATTTTTTGTAATTATATACATACATACATACATACATACATACATACATACATACACGGGGTCGAGATATGGGATAAGAGTTATGCAAACACATGGACTTTTCAAATAACGATAAATATTAAAAAAACATATATGAGCTTTTAATTTGAACATCGATATTTATAATTGGGTCCTATATATATATTAAGATCATGATTTAATAAATCATAATTTTCAAACATTATTATTAAATATAATAGTTAAATTGTATAAAATGATGTGGATAAGTATCTTAACATATTCTTCTTATCACTCGACATTTCTCTTCTCTGCGCATATTCTATGCGATAAAAATGATTTCTTTTTTTCTTTTTTGGAAGAAGAGTTATTTCCACGCAATGCACCATTGACTGTGCACGAATTGCGTGTGAATATATATATACATACTTGAGAGATCTTGAGAGATGTCTGTGACTCCGCGTGATACTATTATAGGTAGTGCTCTTTGTATCTTGAGAATTTATATTATAGTCTTGGTTATTTGAGACGTTGGCTTGCTGTGAATTAAAACTTGATCCCCGACAGGAGATAACTGGAAAGCTGAGAACTCGAGATAGCAAGGGAGTTCTTGAAATCTCCGAGAATCCATGGAATTGAAGAGTGGTTGATCTGATGATTTGCAACTCGAAACTTCTTTTCTTTTTTTAAAAAAAAAAGAATCAGAAAGGTCTTGTAAATATGCTACAAGAGGACTGCTACAATTTAGAAAGGCAAATGCATGATCATTACACAGGACATGAGCCCTGCAAATCACAAATGCATATTATTATTTATTTCAATTCAGGGAGAGGCAAACATATGATCGCTTTCACACCGCTAAACTACAAGAGCCACTCTTGCATATAACATTTGGATATGGTAGCTTGTTTACGATTGCTGGGGGGGACGAAAGATCACTGAACAGGAACAAGAACCAATCGCCTGGAGCAAACGACGCAGGAGAATTTCCTCTTGTTTCTGTGGGAGATTGGGATGAAACAAAAGTATAGATGAGAATCATAGTCCATAGCCATTACTGGCCCTCCACAACACGGGCATGCTGATCCTGCCCCTTGTTTCTTTATCAACTTGTCTCGGACATCAAATATTTGCATGGCTCCCATTTTGATTTCAAACAGACTCTGCCTTCCCTCCGGTCCCTTCCAGCCTGAATTTCCCCTATTTAAGTTTTCCCGTGTCTATATATTGCATACAAGATCAGTGATTCCCATGAAGTTTCGATTCATCTTTGCGTGTCTCTTTCCAAGACCTAGCCAGCTGTTGCCAGGCAACTTCCTGGTAGTTCCGAGGATTAATGGATTGACCGCCGAAGATGCCCGGGTGAGTTCCCATCTGCAAAAAGAAGTCATAGGAAGGTGAGCGGGGCGACGCTTTTTCAGACCTTGACTCGTCTCGTAAGGAAGCTGCATCTTAGCTTCACTTGTAAGGGAAAATCTTAATTTAGTCCCTAGCCGATATATCTTCTCAATCGGGTCTCAGGTCTATAAAATTTAATAATTTCGTGTCAGCCCTCAGACATTTTACACAATGCTCAATCTCAATTTCTCAGCAACTTTATGTCAGTTTTCTTCAAAAATACGCCGTTTCAATACACAGAGAACAATATTGTATAGGAAATATGAACACAAATTAAGGGAAGAAAACCGTCGAGATGTGGGAAACTTTCAGGATATAATTGATAAATATTTAGGTCAGGCATGTAATTAAAAATGGATATATAAATTAGGGACTAAATTGGGTTTTTTATTATGAAGTGGGACCCCTCTAAATTAAACAGTGTTTTTAGAGCATTCAACTAAATACGTTGATTGTTTTTTCAACCTGTGATGACACTATATATGTGGCTTAATTAATCTACAAGAGCTTGAATTGAAAAATATTTAGAATATTTTATTAATCAATTTGGCATCATGACGCACTGATTAAAAAAAAAAAGAAGATAAAATATACAAAAATGTATCCTTAATTAATTTCAACAAAGAGAATTGATAATTTTTTTAGCATAATAATTACTGAAAATATAAAACCAGTACTCTAGTGTTCAGCAATTAATGACAACTGAGTGCCTCTATTCTACTAAGTACTCACTATCCATTTAAATATTATTCTTAATAAATATACATTTAGCTAATTAGTTGATCCCTCAACCAACAAATTGCCCTGAGCTCGTCGTCCGGTGACAGTGGCTCAACCCCGACATCCGTCGAATGGATTGCAACCTCTATGCCATGGATTGGCTTCCTTTGGTTCACAATGAGGATCCTTTTTTGGATCACAAAAGATGCTACCATCACCTTCCACCATAGCTGGATAACCCACGAACGGAGAAGGGTGATGAGACTTCACTGCTTCTGCTGCTGTCTTCTCTATTAGTAGCGCTCTTGCACCAGACGTGCTCACCAGCAAGAAGAGCATGCAAAGCCACAAAATAATCGTGACAAAGTCTTTGGACGCGGCCATTGTTAGAAATTGAAAGCGAGATATATAGGCAGGTAGCTAGTACATGCAATAATTTTATATATAAAAGTACAATTCTTTCTCAAAATATTGATTCAATACAAATATTCTTTAAATTTTAAAAATATTCATAACTAGGCTGCCTACAACGATTTTGAATTTATCCAAATCAATTTTAACACCCTCAATTCATAGAGCCGGGCTGGATTTTATAATTATCCTACATCGGTTATGGGTTATGTCTTTAGGCTTCAGCTTTATACTTTATGCTCCAACACTCAATTCATATCTTGCTGATGTCCATGGATTGTGAGAATATAAGCCATCACGATCCAATACAATATGAATCTGGGCTAGAATCCTTGGTGGGATGCTAGCTTGCCTGGCCTGGTCAAGGCTGGCCCGATATTAAAGAAAAAGAAGGAAGGGAAGCCCAAGGCAGGAAGTTTCAGGAGGAGGAAGAAGAATGATTGCAAATGTTCTTCTGATTCCAGCCAGGAAATTTTGCACACGGAAAGAGACACGAAACAGGAAAAACGATAAGATTCAAGTACATTACAGCAAGGGAAAGAGGTAGTGCTAGTTGGCAATCCTTGTGAAGATATTCCAGTGCACAAGCAACATCGATTGCAACGTTTAGTCTCTGAAGAAGATTTAAGCTTCTCGGTGCCTCGTTCTCCTCATCTGTTCTGGGAGTTGGATGTAGCAACTTCTCTAGGCTGCCATTGACCATGAACTCATAAATCAAAGCTTTGAAGTCGTTACCATGGTAATTAACACCAGAACATGCTGTCAGTATCTTGACGAGGTTGCGATGCCTGATGTTTCTCAAGGCCTGACACTCCGCTACAAAACTCTTGGAAGCTCCAAGTCGGAGAAGGTTGAGCACCTTGATGGCAACAGTTGTTCCTACCTCATCAACAATTCCTTTATACACAGACCCAAAGTTGCCGTTTCCAATCAAATGGGCTGAAGAAAACCCACTGGTAGCAGCGAGGAGACTTCAGTAAGAAACTTTTGGAAGCAAATTTTCTGAATTCTTCAAGCGAGGTGTCTTGTTTTTCATTCTTAACCAGAAAAAATACAGGACAGACAACAGGAAAGTTGCTCCCGGCAGCCCACAGACAACAGAGATTATTATCTTCAGCTTCATCGTCAATCTCCCTTCATTGGACTTGTTGAATTTGCAAGGTGGCAACTGTTGTTCAGGCACGCCCCCACAAAGCCTACTGTTCCCTTCCACTGAAACCGCACTAGCATTCTTGAAGGCACCTTGTAGTGGCATCTCACCATCGAAATCATTGAAAGACAGATTCAAGTACTGCACGTCAAGCCGCTCGAGAAATTTTGGGATTTGGCCTGATAAATTGTTGAGAGAAAGATCTAACTTCCGAATGCCTTTCAAAGAACTCAAAGACGAAGGCAATTTCCGACAGTAAGTTTTCCCGCATGCATCGGATTCCCAACGTCACGCAGCTGCCAAGACTTCCAGGAATTTCACCAGATAACATGTTATTAGACACATCAGATGCACCTAATTTGCCAAATTTTTAACTTCTTCTGGAAAGGAACCATTCAAGTTGTTGTGAGATAAATTCAGCAAAATGGATAAGGTTGATAGACTGAAAAGTTCTTTGGGTATAGTGCCACTCAGATTGTTTTGAGAAAGATCCAATCCAAGCAAATTTCTGCATAAGCCTAAACTTGAGGGGACGCCACCCTGGATATTATTTTATCCCAAATACAGCGAAGTTAAATTCGTCAGATTGCCACGAAAGAATGGAATGTTTCCTGATAATCTGTATCCTGACGACAATAATTTGGCTCCCCACAGCTCCATTCTTTCCAGGTTGACAAGATTCTCTATCCCATTTAGGATGCTTCCAGATATTCTGTTTCCATCTAGAAGAAAAATTCTAATCCAAGTGAAGTTCCCAATAAATTCTAACAATATCCCGCCAAAATTGTTATCATTTAGAGCCATGATCTCTAAGTCAGTAGTGTTCAGCAAAGACTGCAAAAAGCTCAGATCACCAGTTCTCCCACTTCCAAGATGATTGGAGGTTAAGCTTAAGAAATTCAGCCTATTCAACTTTTCCAAAGTAGGTACCGATCAAGTAAGGTTGTTTAGACCGAGTCCAAGGTATTCCAGATTTGTTGCTTTGGATATTGTAAAAGGAATAAAGCCAGTAAATTGGTTAGAACTACGGGCAAGACTTTGCAGATTAGGAAGTGTGATGCCTAAGTTTAAGGGAGGAGTGCCTTCAAGTTGATTGTCTGACATGCGTAAATTTCTGATAGAAGAGAGATTGAAGATCGAAGGAGGGACTGTACCTGACAACCTATTACCATCGAGTGCAATATGTGAGAGATTTTCCAGTTTGCCAAGAGCATCGGGGATACTGCCACCAATATAATTTGGGGTCGCAGAAAATTTCTGGAGAGAAATGTGAGAGGGATGCCCCCTGTTAGATTATTGGCATGAATGAACAATAATTCAAGCTTTGACAAGCTACCAAACTCAACGGGAATTTTCCCTACCAGCACGTTCCAACCAACATCAATTTCGATGAGATTGGAGCAGAAGGAAATGTTGGTAGGAATTTCCCCTCCAAGCAAATTTTTGTTTAGATACAGGTATTTCAGCCTTGACAAATGGCCTAACTCAGGAGGGATCTCTTGGCTGAGGCTATTTTCAAATAGATCTATTAGTCTCAAGAAGCTCAAATTTCCAATATGAGGTGATATGGACCTTGCTAATTTATTGGACTGTAAGTCCAACACAGTGTCTCTTTGATTTCGGCGACTGCAAAAAACACCATGCCATTGGCATAAATGCATGGACCTATTCCACGAGCTCAAAACACCAAGAGGGTCATTGGTTATATGGGTCTTGAAGTCAAGCAGATCTAGTCGATCAGCCTCGTTCTTGGCAATCCAAGAGCTAGCTTCAGCAGAAAAGAAAGGAGCCCAAAAGCCAAGGAAAGAGAAGTGCAGAATAGCAAATAGGCCAAAGAATGACCAGAATAATCTTAAAGAGTACGAGGAAAATCCCCATTTAAGTATGAGAAGTATTCAACATAGAGTTCTTGGTGATCAGAAGGAATTTGGAACTCTTATGAAAAGAGATGTTACAGCTATTCACTTCAGAGAGGAACTTGCGGCTTCTGCAAACTCGAGCGCATTTATACGAGAGCATTGATGGCATAAGGTAGCAAAATTAAGCAGACTTTGAATGCTCATCTAGCCATCTATGTTGATAGCGACAGAAGAGAGACTTTTGTTTAAAAAGTCCGATTGCTTCTCCACTAGGTCACTGGAAACTGAATTATTTGCTTTTCCGAGTAGGCTATTATGCAGTTCAAAAGTCATCGAAATGCTTGTCAAGGGGCCTATTTGCCATGGTTTGAGCAATGCTGTACCTTCTCCTTTGCAGCTCCATAGAACCGTGAATCAAGAATCCCAGTTTGTTAGATCAGAATGGAAGAACAAAAAAAAAAAAGATTGCAAAGGGACATCATGATCCTGAAATGATAAAACAACATCAACACCTAATAAAATTACAAGAAATGGTTTTGTAGCCTCTTCGTTTTTAGTCTCTTAGAAACTGTTTTTGAAAATTTCACTAGCCATACTTAGCCTCTTGTTCTCAGTTGTTAGTTCTCCTGTTATTCAAGAAGTGGCTGCAACAATGCTAAACGAGCAATAAGGGGAAGAGATTGATTGGATTCAACTCTTGTGAAAAGAGAGCAGCCATTCATGACTTCAACGGGGACATGTTCCATCAGCAAACTCGAGCAAATACTGGTTTACGAGCATCAATGGCATCTGTCCCCCTTCCATTGCTGAGAAAAACTCTAAAGAAACATTAAAAGGTGTTGTACCCTTCTTATTTAACATGAATCTTTTCTTGCAAAAAGCAAAGAAAAGATGGGGTTTGTGCATTGGACTGTAGATTTTCCCAACTTATCGGACACTAGGGAGACCTGGAATATCCAGAAACCACTTGCTCAGTGGGAGAAGTCCAAATTTACCTGCCCTGCTTGTCCATCCAACGTAGGATAATAATCTTGATTTTGACAGAAAAAGGAACTTGCATTTATTTTCATTTCATGCACAAGGGCAGCTGATTCTAATTCTAAGAAAACCAAATTCATCGTTTCTCTAGCACGTTGCTGTTTCCCATTCAATGCACATGTTCAAAGTTCGATGAAAATGCGCCATGCCTCTATTTTGGAATTCTTCGCAATACCATGTAAATTACTATAATATGACAATCTCAGAAGAGCCCTTTATATTTTAAAGGATTTGCAATATTGATATAAACATTGCCAGAGTAGGCTGGCTCAGTGTAATACACAGCAAGCCTAACATCTAACTTCTCTTGTTACAATCATCCCCCGCAGATATAAAAAAAAAAAAAGAAAAAGAAAAGGAAAGGAATAATAGACAACACTCATGAATGGAAAAAAATGTGGTCATGGGTTTGGGCCACTTGGATTGTGTGCCTCAATATCAACGTGCCGAATACCGGGAACAAGCTCCTGAATCTCCTTTTCAAGCCTATCAACTTCACTTCCTAGAGCAGTTACCACTTCCTCACCTGTGAAGCGAGAACCCAGTTGTCAAAAAAAGATGCAAGTAGAACTAAATAAAATTGTTGGCTTGTCAAAGTGCACACCATAGTTTGACATGATCTTAAGCAATGCAGCGTCATCCTTCTCCTTTGCAGCTTCGCGAAACTGTGCATCATCAATTCTAGTTTGTTAGATAGGCATGCAGTCATTTGGTTAAGTTAATGAAATAGCAAGAATGAAAGAAAAAGTCATTGCAGAGTGGCATAGTGATCCTCAGTGGCAGCACTGAAGATAATTAAGTTAAAACACTTGAGAGAAACAGATTGATGCTAACAACTACTAAAACAACAACGAAAATATTCTCAAAATTATAAAGTTCACCTGACAGATAACAATTAAAATAATTTGGCAAGTTGGAAATTCATGCATGACACAATAAACGTGCAAATGAAGAAGCTTGCACAGAGATCACTTGCTAAGGATGCAAGGAATGTAAGGTTAGTTTCTAACTTATGTGTAAGAACATTTCAAAGAAATTACAGATTACTCGCAAAAGATGAAAAATTACAAATAAATATCATTTAACCTGTCTGGACCACTCTCCACGTCCAGTCCTACTCAGATAATTCTGCACAACCACTACTCCATTGAAATCTGTTGCATATATACAGCAGACATCAGACTATATTGATATCCCAGTAATAAGATTATAAAAACAAATGTTCCCAGTCCTATGTTCATACATATTTGTCACATCTATAACACATTAATCATAATCATCCCAATAGGAAAATGCCAAAGGATATACTGAAATTATGAATGCAATTTAGGAGAAACAGAAAAGAAGAAAGCACTGCAAGAAATTACCTATTTCTGCCTTAAATCTGAAAAATCCAGGTCCAATCACCTCACTTTTGCAATCGTATAGTGCATCCACAACCTAGAGAAAAAATTATTACTAGTTAAAAACATGAGAACATATGATCAAAAAACATATAATTGAAGCAAAATATCATAATAGTGTTATACCGGATCATTTTTTAAGAAGTGAAGGACCTTCTCCACATCATGGTCATCCATTGCTCTACCAATCAAAGCATGCCGATTCCTCTGGATAAGAAATATGGCTACCTACAGAAATAATTCACAAAGTATATTAACCTACTGACACAATTTACTTGAGAATGGCAGTATGATATTCTTGCACATATAAATTTAAGCTCGTAAAAATGTGACAGATGTGATGTACTTACCATCCCAAGCAAGTTGCCAACTATAATAGACCCTATAGGATCATAAATTGCATTCCCTGTGGTATTGACTGCAACTAATGACGCTGCAGCAATAGCAAGTCCAGTCACCGCAGCACCATCCTGCATTTTTTAGAGCATTTGTCAAGGGAGATAGGCAATCACATGCACAACATTATTAGCAAATCAACTCCATGCTATACAAGAATCCTAGTTCAGAGAGGCACTGAACTGTTCTTATGCCTTATATTAAGTGACTAGGGCTTGCTAGCACTCTTAAAGGCAGCCACAATGAGCTAAAATAGGGTCACCTTCTTCAAAGCCTGAACAGGGCCTCGTGTGTGATATACACAGTGTTGAATAATAAATAGATATAAAAGCAATAGCACATACTGGGTATTAGCGACTTGAAACTGTGAAATCATGTAAAATAGGGGAAAGCAATCTTGCGCCTTGAAGACAACATCATTGTGTTCACTTCTTTTCTTTATTCTATTTTCATTTCCTTTAAGCTCTACAAGGGATGTGGATTGCTTTGTTTATTGTAAACTGCACTAGACTCTAAGCAGAATGATAAAGGGATTCTGAGAACAAAATCTTCTTATCTCTGGTTTGCAGAAATAGAAGTGATATCAGGTGAAGTGTATTGGAATAATTATATAATTTCCTTAGTGATTTTCTTTTCTTTTAATTTAAGAATCCTTTATGTTATTTGGATTTCTAGTATTCGTGTGACAACCAGTAGTCATGAGACTGTTTTATTTCTATCAATCAATTCAGACCTGACAGGTTTTTCTACAAACCCTAAAAACTTATTTCTTCTTTCAACTTCAATTTTCTTCAAGTTTTAGCCATCATTTCTGCTTATTGCAGTTTATCTTCCACTCAACAGATGCATAATGCGCTTATCAGCTTCCCCATATCTGTGGTTCAACCTTGTTTCTTACATAGATCTTACAAGGTTATTGTCTAATATTACAAGCTTCAACAAGGGGTAATGGTCCTCGTTGAAATTACCTCTGTCATGACTGCAACAGATGTGGGGTCATGACCACGCCAGATATAGTCTCTAACTGTCATTCCTTCTGCAGCTGCACCTTTCTTAACAGCTTGTATGGCAACAATAAGAGAAGCACCTAAAGCAAAAGCATATTTATTTAAAGATAGAAAGACAATGAGGAGAAGTTTAATTGTATCTAAAGCTCAGATAATCAATCAATTGTAAAGATATAAAACTTGTACCTTCAATGATAAATGAGCCACCAATGACCAAAGCTGCATACTGAATGTTTCCTGGAGGCTGAAGAAAGAATGCAAGTCAATAAACCTTAATTACAATTACCAATAAAATTGTTGAAAACCAGGAGAAGGAAATAAAACACATATTTGGGAAGTTTTATAACAAAAATCACCATAACCAATTCACTAGGTTTCTTACATGTGCAGTCCATAAATTCTGGATTCCATTAACAATTGTAGCACCAGAGCCAAGGCAAAAAATACCAACGGCTGATATGAGGGACCAAACAAATCTTTCCTTGGAGTAACCATAACTGTGCAAGATAAAAAAAATCGATTTCATCAGGAAAGAGAATCAACAACCCTATCAATCCAGCACGTGGATATATGTGTACGCATGTGTAATTCCTAAGCAGCTAAACCAAGCCAACAGCTATTCTACATACAAAATCCCAAATCAAGGGATGAATAGGTCCACAGAGAGTTTTCATGCATTGGCAGAAAGAGCGGCCAACTCCTTTGTTTGACATGGGAAAGCATCCAAGAAAAGCCTGTCTTCAGATGTCAGGCGGGCTTAAAAATTTTTAAAAAAAAAAACATAAAAGAAGAGTGCAATTAAGCCATTACAAATGATGGCAAAGATTGGTAATAGAGACTCACGGATGAAGAGCATCAGGTGCACGCCTAGAGCTACTCAGACCATAAGCGAGAAGCGCCTACAATGTCAACATGAATTAGTATCTCTGCATTCAATAGTCAGTAGATTGAGTTAAAACATAAAGTAAGACAGCAAAAAACAAGTGCTTCAGTCTGACATGGTGACAAAAAACAGAAGTACCTGGTTTGCAAAATCTGCTATTGAATGCACAACTTCAGCCAACATAACATGACTGTTGGTTGAAAACCAAACCCCAAACTTGAGAGAAAAGACAAGAAAATTGCACCATAATGCTGTCGTGACTGCTCGTTGACTGCCAAAAAAACAAAAGAATTGGATACAACTTGCAGGCAAGCATCAAAGAAAACAGTTGGCGATATAAAACTTGGAACAGAAATTGCCAGATAATAAACATAGTGTGGCGCATAGGTGTACTTTTGCCTCCCAAAATGTTTGATTTCTTTGAATTCATTTCTCTTTCCATGTATTGATTACAAAAATCTAACAATTATGACCCATAAGGCTGCTTCTCTAAGCCATTATTTGATATAATCTTCCCAATTCCAAAATTAATCCATTTTCCATACTGAATATAAAGTTAACATCACTTTGCAACATGAAATGCCATGAACTATTTATCATAACCTAAAAAAGAAGCCCCCGGCCTCCCTTTTCCCTAGAAACAAACAATGCATAAAAAGAACAACTACCTATGTTGATCACTTATTTCTATCCTCTTTACTGGTTTAGCTCTCGTGAAAAAACCTGCAAAAACACAAACACATGTTCAGTATGGTGAATGGATCATTCTTTCATGTTTAAAACAGCAAAAGAAACCTACCACGATGAGCTAAGTAGCTATAAGTTGAATTCTGATCATTCTGGTTACCATACAAAGAAACCAATCCCAAAAAAGCAAACCTTTTTGAGCTCTTAGAGGCAAAAAACCCACAAGACTGGGTATAAGAAATATAGGCAAAGCTTTGATTTTGAGCGGTGAAATTGGGCTCTAAAACTGTGGTATTGCCATTACTATCATGGGTCAATAAAAACAACAAGTCCCTGTTGCATAAAATGGAGGGATTGCGTTTTTGTGAGTGATAAAGGCGAGACAAGAAACGATATGATGTTTGCATTAAAACAAGCTAAATGGGTTCTTCTTTCTTACAAAAGTTTTGATTTTCATGGACAAAATGGACACAATTTATTCAAATTTAGGGGTTTTGGAGAGAAAATTGAAATGAGATTTTTTTGAAAAGAAGTGAGTGAGAAATTAAAGATTCTTCCTTTGCCGAAAAGTATATGCTCTTCTGAGCAGAAAAACACCCTCCCTCTCTCTTTGCTTCTACAGAGAGGGAAGTTAGAACTGAGTGGGAGATTAAAACCCAGAGACTTGTGGGCCCTTTAGGGCAGCTTGGGACCTTGATTGATGGGCTTAAGCCTATAAGATTTCCAACTATTACCGATGCAATTATAGTATTATTATTTTTCTTTAAAATTCTTCGTCTCTTATTATTTTTTTTATATAATAAGAGTATTTTAAGAATTATAACAGTGGTTATAGTTTAAAGTATTTTTTATTTAAAAATATATCAAAATAATATTTTTTAATATTATTTTTGAAATCAGTAAATTAAAATAATCTGAAAATATAAAAAAATAATAATAATTTTCAACAAAAAAAAAGAAATCAAAATCTGAGGTAACAACGCATTCCCAAACAGGATATAAATTGGATTTGCTCTCTTCCTTAAATCCTTGATGCTTTATTGTTCCTTACTTGTCATAATGTCAAGCTTCCCCCCATTAGATATTGTCACCAACATACTCTGCAGCGTTCCTGTCAAGTCTTTGGTTCGGCTCGAAAGGGTGTCAAAGTCATGGCATTCCCTTATTGATAGCCCATGTTTTATCAACCTCCATCTCGCTTGCTCTGTTGCAACAAACAATCTCTTGCCCTATATAATCAAGATCTAATCCTCATTCACAAGGGTGGGTGGGTTACTTAGAGTTTGCCTATCTTCATCATAATGATGGTGCCCGAGCACAAAAACTAGATACTCGTCCATCGAAATATGCTTGTAAATGTGGTTCTTGCAATGGTTTGTTTGCCTTGCATAAAGAAGATACGAAAGAGTTTGGTTTTTTTGGAAACCATCAACCCGTAAGTTCTACGGTGCTCCTTTCTCTACGATGAAGCTATCTCGCAGTGATCTAAGGACACTCCAGTTTGATGATTCTAGCAATGACTACGAGGTAGTAATGATAAGAAGAAACAACTCTAAAGAATGTTCGGATTTTGTTATTTACATCTTGGAAAAAATTCATAGTACCATTGATATAGATATTAGGAAAAGCAGTTGAGTCCTTTTTAATGGTGTTGTACATTGTCTAAAATCAAAAAAAGGCAAGGGCACTCTCTTTGTTTTCAATCTTCGGATCGAGGAATCTTATGAGCTGTCTCTTCTGATTTCATCAGCACATGGAACTGATGATAGGAGGAACCTGCTTATATTGGATGGATGTTTATGTGTGGATTCTTTTGGCAAGCAAGAAGGAGGCTATTATAATGTTAAGTGTTATGAAAGAATATAAAGTGAATGATTCTTGGGTTTAAGAGATGAAGGAGCATCATCCGAACCATGTGTATGAGAATCGGATATAGCCAAAGAACAGGATTATTCAGCTTGAGACACAACCTCCAGTGTGTTCTTCCTGTTAGAATCTGCCTTCTCGTCTTGGCTTTTGCTCTCTGTTCTTTCTGCCACTTCCTTTCCAAGAATTTGGCTTTGCCTAGAGAAATTTTGGGAAATAGAAAATGTTCAAGCAAGCAATTTCCTCTTTTAATACAAGTACATGTCCCCTCACATCTTGAAACCAGAAAGAACTCCACTCATTGTTAGTGTAATCCATCCACAGAGTAGACCTTATCTACTTTTTCCTAGAATTATACTTATTGTTGCATTATATTTCCAGACCTGGAGATTTCCCCTGTATATATCAGTCAAGTAAAGAAAAAAGACTAGGCTTTTTTTACAAAATCCTCTGTTTCACAATACTCTGCCTCAAAACAGAGCCAATACATACAGAGACAGAACAGAGGCATCAAAACCATTCTTCTTAAGCTTCCTATCTACCCTCTATTCAATATTTGGTTTTTCATTTCTTTTTTCCATTAATAAGAGGAATGTTAAGCCTCCCATTAGATATCATCATCAACATTCTCTGCTTCCTCCCTGCCAAGACTTTGGCTCACTTCAAATGTGTATGAGATAGTCCACATATTATCGACCTCCATCTTGCTCACTGTATTGAAACAAATATGTTGCAAACCTTTCTTTCCTATACGATTTCTGCGTCCAGCTACGATAACATTAGTGCTAATGTTGGATCATAGGTCACAACATATTGGATGGATTGAGCAGTTGTTGAACATGCTGGAGGAGATGGATTGGAGGACAAAAGATTTCATAAAATTTAAGTGCAATCTAATTGGTTTAGAATTATTTAAACTTCCTTCGCTTTTTGAAGAACAAAATTGGTCTAGTATTTGCTAATTCTGTTTAGCCTAATGCGTGATCAAGCATTGCTTCATTGGCTCTCTGCAACCAATTTCTGATTTTTTACTCGACAACAAATTTCTTGACTTCTTTCAGACTAAAAAAAAAAGTAAAATGCATACGATTAGACCTTGCTTAACATCAGGTTACTTAACTGGACCTACAAATTGTTTCTTCATAAGCAGAATTATGAGCTTCAATCAGCAAATCTCCACCAGCAACACAGAAAATTTAAGAAAAATAAAATTTGGGTCTAGCATTGTATTGAACAAAATTCTCATACACTCAAAGAGGACATTGAGCTAATTAGGGTTGAAAAATGAGCTTTTCCTATAAATATAACTATAGGCAATAAACTATTTTCTATGTTACACATCCATCATTGTGTTCATCCTAGCCATAAAGTACAACAATTTCAATCACATTGGAATGGAGAGAAACTGTGGAACCACTCTATTTCCTAATTTGAACAGCACTCCAAGGGCACTGCAATCTAATTTGATAACTATGAACTCTCTGGCTTGTCTTCTGATGTAAGCCTCAAATCATTGTGTGGATTCATCAACATAGACAGCAAATCAATCTTAATGATCACCAAAAAGACCTTCTTTCCTGCCACGCGTCCGACCTGTTTGTATATTTTTTGATTGTCCAACATGTTCTTCTTCATGTCGTGTGACAATTCTAGGAGGGTGGGCTTCTGTGTTGAAAACCCACTCATCTAGTGAGATGACTGAAGATGGAGAGAAAAGAAGATACAAATACTTAAGAGTCTCCGCCAAAAAGAAGCTCTGCATCTTATCATCTTTGACACCAGTATTTACCTGAGAATACCAGCAGTAAGCACATATAATCAGCAGCCGCATGGGGAGAAACAGAAAGAATATCAGTTTTTATGTTGTGTTTTTTCCTCTCCAAAATATAAGAATAAATAAATACTGTACTGAAAAGACAGACTGTAATCTTATAGGGGCCATTGTAGGTGCATTGGTGAAATATCATAGGCTACAACATTAGAATCCAAGTTTAAAACTCGAGAGCAGCTGTTTCAGACAAAAGTACCACAAGGATATTTAGGTACTTGCAGAAGAACCAAGGACTCTTCTCTTCAAATTAGCATTTGACATTAAAAAAGCCTCCCAATTACTAGCAAAATAATTGTCTTCAACTCAAAGAGAATAGATCAACTTAGTTAATGGCAAGTCCTATATGATTTCTCAAGACCAAATATTTGAAAAGGATTCTGTTCTGACAGAAAATATGGTTTTCTTTAAAAGATTATCCCAGAGCAAGAGCACACAAAATGCGAACAAAAGATACAACGTGGTTTAGTGGGTCAGAATGCTTCTTACATCCTTTAGTCCAACATAGCCTGTTTCAATGCGTGAGTTCTTTTCAAATGCTTGAAATATATCCCAACCCCACTCTTGATAAGTCCTGTTGCCCGTAAAACGCGACAGGTAAAAGAGTGATTCAACAGTTTCTGGTCTCAATATGTTCCAAGATGTACCCACACTCATGTCCTGAAAATGTCATGTGTGCAAAAACCATCAGATGGAAATAATTGGTTGCGTACTTGGAGGACAGCTAGGATGACTAACCTCCCCAGGATGAAAAAAATAATTCTCCCCAGCCAATTTTGTGGGCGTTGATTGGTAGAAGTTGTAACAGGTCCAAGCAAGCTGCATAAGGCAGAAGGAATGCATCAATAGCTAAATATTAGTAGCTTACAAAAGGGTGACCTTAGGAGTACTGAATTAGATTGTGGAATCCTAACGAATGACCAAAGCGTAATCTAAGGACTACCGAATTAGTTCAGCAAAAAGCCTTATCAGGGGCATGCATATGACCACATTAACTGACAAAATCAACATTTGACCCAGAAAGAAAATAGGCAGGTGACGTATAAATGCAAAAGAACTTGCTAATCTAACAAAAATAGAAAAAAAAGTGTTGAAAAATTATGTTGGAAACTGTCTTGTGAACATACCTTGGCATAAAGGATCACTAACTACAACATGCAACATGTTTAAGTATTGATTTCAAAGATGATACAAATACCTTTTCAGCAAGTGATAAGATTTTCTGAGAGTCAGTAGGCCCGTAACCAGATGATCCTAAAGCCAACATTCCTGGAGCAAAGCATGCTAATTCATCCATCTGCATATTAAAAGAGAGAAAGTAGGCAACCAAATTCAAACTATTAATTCTTTTCATGCCTAAATGAAGATTAAAGTGGTGTGACATATTATCATCTATGACTATGAAAACCAAATAGTACCTTGTCTGTCAGTGAGCCTCCATGCTTCTCACAAATGTATGTGAAAGACGATGGTGTTGGCTTCCGAACCAAGCTTAAGAGACCTTTCATTGATTTCTCCCACATTTCTCTGCTTCCAATATTCCACGTGCAATTTTTCCATCAGGAAGAAATTCAATAAACAAAGCTGAATACGTAATTCATTTCATTAAATATTGGAGAGGGAGAGAGAGTCCATGCACATTAAAAAAAGAATTGTGAGCTTAACATCACCCTTTTCTGTACTTGACACATACTATTTGTTCCCTTTGAAGAGTTCATTTGGACCTCACTGTACTTTGAAAAAACATGTATCCCATTTTACAGAGGCAAGAAGGATGGAAATATCAAACCCAAAAAGTCAGCAAGTCTAACTGGATTTGAGGTGACAGAAGAAGTGGAACTTTTCCCTTTTCCTGAAAGCTGCAACGTAACATTTCTCTTTCTACAATTATTCAGGAGTTCAGGTTCCTAAGGAATCTAAATTCAGGAAGAATATTGTTTCTTCATTTTCAAACCAGTAAAACAAGCTGTTTTTTATGAAAGAGAAATACATGACAACAAAATCTCTCACCTGTAATTTCTCACAGCTGAAGTTCTGTTCCCTTGAATCCAAACTTTGAGCAAATATTCATAAAAACTGCAAACAGATTTTCAGTTAACAGTTGCATTCAATTATTTTGGCAGTGTCACTTAGATGACAAAATCTGAAGCCCAATCATCAATATATGGAATTAATATCTAAGTCTTCAAAGATCAATACCTGTCACCCATTGCCCCAAAAGTTATGGTCGAGTATGATCCAATTCCTCTATCAGGACTAATATAGATTGGAAGCAAACCATCATCAGGGAAAGTTTTATTAAGCTCTGCTATAACTTTCTCTGCCTGAAAAATTAAATCTCAGGCAAATCAATAACTTGCCAACAAATTAACCATCACCAATGTTTATTTAAGCCAATCTTTATTTTTTTTCTCTCCTATCAGCTAGTGCATAATTATCCTATTTGTTTGTTGTTTATCAAATCATGTATATTTATCATACCCAAATACTTTGAGCGCATGTCTAACAATCAAGTCAGACTTAGGTGTCTAAGTTAAAAAATTTAAACTTTTTCAAAAGCATGATTAGAATGTAAAAACAAATATTACCTTATTCAAGCAGGATTTTTTATTCATATGCAGTAGAACTTAACTGCAAGCTCTTTTTTATTTATGCAGCTTATTTTATAAATTTATTATATTCAAACATGAAATAAT
>Ga0325404_1002021_pt1 | contig 21572 bp, 13 predicted proteins | sample PopdelMetagenome_18_FD_205664 | JGI IMG/M metagenome (GOLD analysis project Ga0325404, IMG submission 205664) | Populus deltoides microbial communities from Bellville, Georgia, United States - Xylem-Control-R1 | ecosystem: Host-associated > Plants > Phyllosphere > Stem > Wood/Secondary xylem...
TAGTTGGTTATCACGTCAGTCTAACACACTGAAGGTCTCCGGTTCGAGTCCGGGCGACGCCATTTTTATAACCTTTTTGCTGCTGTGGGATTCTCTTTTCCATCTTCTATGGAATTTTGTTTGCCTCACCTAAAAATTTGAATCTTACTTCTCTAGGTGTTTTTTTAAAACAATTTCTATTTTTTTTCTTTTCATTCCTAAAATTGTTTAAAAATATATACACGAAAAAAATATTAAAAATAATTATTAACACTAATCAAAGATAAATTTAAAAATTAAGAGATAGATTCAAGTTAAAATATATAATATGGTGCGACCTGAGAGTTTTAATTTTTTTATTTAATTATACAGTAATAAAAATATTATAAGAATAGTAATAATTGAAATTTAATTGAAACAAAATAACTTGCTAGTAAGTTCCTCATTTCCTTGTTAATATATATATTTTTTTAATGTTTTTTATTTAATAAAATTCATAAGCAATCAAAATAAATATAAAAAATAAAACTAAATGATTTGAAATAATAATAATAAACAGTATCTTTATTATGAAAACACATCTATCTTACTAACGCGCTTTATTTTTATTTTTTTGGGGCAATTTTTTATTAAAATATTTATTATTCATACAACATTTGCTGTAGATTTTTCTTCAGAAAAAAGTCAAAACTTGGATTGTCATCAATGCCATTTCCTTCTCTAAGAAAATGAACAAAGGAAACTGATCGAAGAAGCAACCTTTACACGTAACTCTCTATTTATTTGATGAAAAGTAAATTTTTGTCAAAATAAATTCTAGAAAAATAAATTTTAGAAAAGTATTTTCTAATATATAATAATGAAATGGAAAATAAGTTGAAAAATATTTTCTATTATTTTGTTATGTTATGGAAAATGAGCTGGTAAATAAATTATTAATGTTTTATTTTTTTTAAATTTATTAAAATAATGAGAAACAAATCTTACAAATTAAAAAGTTGAATGAGAATAAAATTGAAAAAAGATATAATTTCATAAATTATCTCAGATAAAATAAATAATAATCTAAATAATAGAGATCAAATAAAAAATTAAAATAATAATAATTAATATTTCATAAATTATTTCAAATAAAATAAATAGCAATCAAAAGAATGATAACCAAATTTAATAGATAAAAAATTTCAATAAAAAAATGATAAGAAAAAAGCAAATAGCAATTATAAAAATAATGACCAAAGTTAATATAAAAATTAAATTTTAAAAGATGAAATTAAAAAATAAATATTCAAAACAAAGTATATATAGCAATCAAAATTTTGAGGATCAAATTTGATATAATCAGCAAATAATGATATTTCTAAATTTTTCACAACTTCCAGAAAGTGTTTTTCGCCCAAATTTTCTAGGAAAACACTTTCCTGAAAACCAAGCCAAATTTTTCTTTGACTGGAAAATGTTTTCCGTTAACCAACTTTTCTAATGGCAAACAAACACATGAAAGTTTGGAAAGTGACTTCCCGGAAATCACTTTCCGGAAAACAAACACGGCCAAAAGGAAAAACACTTTCCTGGAAACCAAGTCAAATTTTTTTTTGACTGAAAAGTGTTTTCTATTGACTGGAAAGTGTTTTTCGTTGATTATCTTTTTTAATAGTAAACAAACACAGGAAAGTTTAGAAAATAATTACGAGAATAAAACATGACCATAGAAAAAATAGCATTTAATAACTCAATATCATGCCGTTCATGCATAACTCCATTATTAAGGGTGGTGCTGCTGTATATTTATAATTGAGAAATAAATAGAGAAATACAACTTTTATGAAGATTGCAATACAGACATGGAGATTGGATCCTGGCTCCTTACTCCATTTTATTCTTTTATTCTAGGTACAGTCCACAGTTCCACAGCAATATTCCTTGACAATTATCACAAGAATATATCGATCGCAGTTTTTGGATCTTAACCAATTACAGGGACTAGAGAAACAATGCCATCTTTATCAACCCAAACCCAAACCCTATTGCACGCAAAATTCTCGGGGACAGATGATCCTTCTGGTACAATTATAGCTTCAACCAGAGAGTTCTCTCTCTCGATCGTTTCGACAGCGCACTTCCCGTCTACTCCAAGAAGCTCCGGCCATGAACTCTTACCTGCATTGTACACAAGTTATATGTAAGTCAAAGCAAACTATGGACATGACGTTTTCAATTACTGCTTAATTTCAGAGAGAAAGAATATCCATTACCTTGACAGATAGATGCCATTTCTTCTCCTTTTCACCTTTCAGTATTGTTTCCAGCTAGCTTGTTCTGATTTAGTTTTTTTGAGATTGAGGTGGGCATATTTATAGCGTAGCATTCATAATTGGTGGCCGTCGGTTGGTGATCATTGACTTTTACTCTAGCAGCCAGCCAATAAACTAATAATTAAGTTCGCAAGTTGATTGCTTTGGCAGAGATAAGGATAAAAAGGATGCATGCATGTTTTCGTATGAACATCTAGCCAGCTAGTTGCCCAACCTTACACTAATATATTTTATGTTTGAAAGATTTTGCGCTCCGAGTGTATCCAAAACCTTACGCGTAAATTCTCGATAAGGAATTACACGGTTACCTTATATGCAGTCGCGGAGGGAGGATTACACGGTTACCTTATAGCGAGGGGCGGCTAAACGCTATGAAGTTATTTTATTTTTATAATATAGTTATTATTTTAATTTTTTTAGTAGTTGTATTTATTAAATATAAACATGCAAAGTATGTAAGAGATATTAGCTAAAGCAAAGTATTATTTATATTTGATAAACTTTAAAATAAAATGAAAAATAATAAAAAAATAATTCTTACATATTTATTTTAATTGTGTTCGTCGTTCTTTTATAAAATAGAAATCATTTATTATCATATTAATTGTGAATCTTTCAACAATTTCTTTTTCTATATTAATAATCAAATAATATTTAAGAAAATCATTCTCCATCCAATTATGAAGTCTCTTTTTAACAATTTTCATCGCTGAAAAAACTCATTGAGTAGTTGTTGTAGAAATAGGATTTAAAATGTAAACAAGCATCCATATCAGAAAATTCAATGTATTGATGCTTACAAAATGATGTCACTTCTTCTAAAAGAGTTTCCCAACCATCATCTCTTAACTTTTAAATTAAAGTCTTTATGGTAATTACCAAATGCATAACATTCTTCATTACTTGTAAGATGAATGCAAAATCAAATGATATGAGAAACTTAAATGAAAAGGCCGCATCACTACGTTGAGAATAAGTAGTTCCATTTAAAAGCAATGTTTTCAAGAACCAAGCAAGTTGCCTCATATATTTTTATCAAACTGTAAATTAATTTAGAGTGTGTTTGGTATTGCGGTAGCTGTTGTGGTTGTGGTTTGAAAAAAATTATTTTATAAAAAGTACTTTTAGTTGAGGTTGGTTTGAAAAAATAGGTGTTTGGTTAAAATTGTGGTTGAAATTGAGGTTGAAGAAAAAGTAGTTTAATGTGTTTGGTTAAGAATGCTTTTGAAATTGAGGTTATAAAATAATTTTAAAAAATATATATTAATATTGATGGTTTTTAATTTAAATATTGTAGATTTAACTATTACTATTATATCATGAAATAAATAATACTTTATATAAAATATTTTTTATTGTTCCATTAAATTTTTTAAGAGCGCAACAACATAGGTAAAATATAATCAGGAATAAAATTGGGATTGTGATCAAATTCTGCAAATATTACGTCATCAAGCGATCTCCGTCTAATTTATGTAGTGTCATTGAATAATATTTAACACTAGTTTTTCGAATAAAACACAATTAAAAATAAAAAAATTATTTTTTATTTTGTTAGATCGGACCCGGTTCAATGCATTTTTAGCGTTGAACCGAACTGGTCCGGCCGGAACAGTCGAGCATGCTCCACTGTTCATGGAAGAAAACCCATGAACAGTGGAGCATGACTCCACTGTTCATGAGTTTTCCAGATTAAAAAGCAGCAAATTGCTGCTTCTTACAAACTTGTGGCTGTGGCTGTGTCACAATTAATAGTAGGCCCCACCAGTATAAATCTGTTGTTGGAGCATTACTAAACGGTTGAGTTGTTGTGGTTGCTTCAAACGCAAAAGCAACCACACAACCAAACACACTCTTAAAGTGCGAACACCATCTGCTATCTCTAGTTTTGCTCGTTGCAAACCTCCTACTTGATTAACTCCTTTACTCATTTCAATCTCACCAATATTGACTAAATGTTCAATTATAGCTACTTGAAAAACCCATAATTCATCATTACGCTTGCAAGAAGCACTAACAATGTTAATAATAAAAATCAAATTCTGAAGGAAAGTGTGAACATCAGATATTTCTCTAGCTGTAACAATAAAAGCCAATTATAATTGATGAGCTAAGCAATATATATAATATGCATAAGGACAATCATTAATGAATAAAGCTTGCAAACCATTCCATTCTCCACACATATTACTAGCACCATCATACATTTGGCCCTTAATATTTTGAACATCAAGATTTTGATGATATAAAACAAAGAAAATCTTTTCCTTAAAAGTTAAAGCAGTTGTATCTTTGACATGAACTATATCCAAAAATCATTCTCATATAAATCCACTTCTATCAACAAACCTAATAACAAGAGTCATTTGTTCTCTTTTGGATTCATCTCGAGCTTCATTAACAATTAAACAAAATCTTGCATCACCAATCTCATGACAAATTGAAGACTGAACATTTCTAGCAAAGACATACAAAATTTCTTTTTGAATTTGATGTGAGTGGTATTTAGCATTTTGTGGAGCATTACCCAAAACAAGAGCACCTACTTATTTATTGTATGATGCTAAAAGTTCTACCATTTCAAGAAATTTCTTTGATTTTTTTATTTTGGATGTTTATCATGCCCTCTAAAAGCACATGCTTTAAATGTCGAACAATATCTATTAAAGCTTTAATACGCAATCGATTATTTAGAATTTCTTGAGTATTTGGCCTCTTAACTACTTTCTCAATATGACATGACTGATCTTTTAAATTTTTCAAGAACCTGGTAGCAAATTTATGAGCTGAATTTAGACATTTTCTCATATAAATAAAAAAAACACATTGTTCCTCATCATTAACTTTCTTCCAACAAATGAATCCTTTAACAATAAATGTATTTGATCTTGGTTTTCCAGATGGCTTACTTAGAAATAGATAGAAATGGAAACAAAATATAGTATTTTTCTCTAAATATCCAAGCCATGGATAACTTTTGAACCAGTGAAACTAAAATCGACGAGGATGTTTTAATCAGTCAGCGAATATTCAGACATCAAAGGTTGATATGGCCTCAAATTAATGTATGCCCTTCGAATTTCATCTTATTGATTAATCAGGAATTTTTAAATTTAAGGACGGTTGCTTGGATCTCTAATTAAATTAGCAATATCGATTCTTGTAGAAGGTTGCTCATTAATCAATACAGGATCTTCGTAAACTGAAGCATATTGGGGCTGCCCAATCATAACTTCAACATTAAACATTAAAGTTAGTTCACTAGGCTATGAGTTATCAATATGTTTCCTTTTTTTCTCATAAAAAGAATCAATTCTTTTTATTTTGTTCATGGTTCAACCTAAAATCAAAACATCATAGTTTCATGTTTTAAAAATGAAGACAAATGACAATGTGTTAAAGCAAAAATTAGAACCAAAAATAAATTTTTACATGTAAACCACACTAACATATAAAAGCAAAATTAACATATTAAAAAAAAACTAATATATAAAAGCAAATCTGACATAAAAAAAATAGGATTATTGGTTCCTAAAGAAGAAAACTTACACTAAATCAAAGTTGGGTATGTGCTCTTCAAAGGACTCAATCTAACTAGAAATATGGTGTCTAATTGTCTATTAGACCTAGTGATAGTAAAGTACACGTGAGAAAAAAAAAATTGATAATTTTGGTGACTCTGCTAAAAACAAAACATAAAAAAATCCAAGCATAATCGAAATAAACCCATAAAATATATAAAAACAAACATTCACTATAACAAGAATTCAAAAACAAATTGGTAAAACTAGAAGATCTAGGGGGAAAAGCATAAAAGACAGAATTATGGAAAAACCTCATCAAATTCTTAATAAACATCCCAAAACAAAACAAAAATAGATTTTAAGTTTGGGTCACCAATTACCTTGTTTTGATGAAAGATGAATTAATTAGTGGCTCTGCTTCAGCCTTTCAGCTTCACCATTTGTATTCTTATTTCTATTTTTTACCTTTTATGTTAGGGCTCCAGAGAGAGAGAAGACAACAAAGGTAATTGAATTGAAAAGGTTGTTTATGTTTTCTCTTTCCATGCGGAGAGCATAAAATAAAGAGTTTTAAAGTAAAAGGAAAGCAAATGTATGTTAATTCTTGTATATAAGAAAATAGTAATTTATTATTAGAAGGACCTATCTATTTAAAATAAAAAATATTCCACCTTCCCAAACTTAATCACTAAGTAATAAAAAAATTTGAAATGTTTGGCAGGCGCTCAGGCCCCTGCTTGCCTCTCCTTAATTCCACACTGCTTATATGTACATAAACTTACTTTGAATAAAATTATAATCCTGTGTATTGTATATTATGCTTGCTATTATAATCAACTTTACATATATAAATACAAGAGTAGGGTATCAGTGATCCATTGTAACAATATCTTTTATGGATCCATATCAATCTATGTTCTTTCCCTTTTCTATCATGCCTTATGCGTGCTCTTTTATTGCTCATATTTCAAATAAAGAAATCATAGCTAAACTATCATTAAAAAAATAAAATTATTAAGCCAATAAATATATTTAATCATTATGGATAAAAAAAAATGGTAAATTTAACAGCTATTTTAAATTTCTAACATTATGATAAAATAAAATATATGTTTAAGTAATTGATTTTTTATGATAGTTTTTAGTTACTATCTTTAGATAAAAAAGGATGGAAATAATGAAAAGAATAAATATATTTGGTTGAAGAAACAGAGACTTCAAAATAAATATGTCTCTGATATAATTTTGAAGTGAATCTCAGTAATTTCAAAATAAGAGATACATAGAGGACACTTTTTTATAAACAATATTTATTATTTTTTATTCTAAAAATATTCTTGTAAAAAACTCTCAATTCCAAAAGTATTCAACTAAAACATATAAGAATAAAAATAATTATTATCACAGTTTCAAAACTCAACTTGGGGGTTGATCCGAGGCAAATCCCGGGTCACTAGTGGAGCCTCGGGTCACTAGTCGGGTTGACTAGAATCGGTGTAAGAATCAAAATGGTTATTCTCATAATTTTGAAATCGATTTAAATGTTGACTTAGGGCAAGGATTGGGTCAAGAGTGAGATTGATAGTTGACCCAAGTCAATGTAAGGACAAAAATAGTTATTATCATAGTCTTAAAACCCGACTCAGGGGTCAACTCAGGGTAAGGTCTTGGTCACGTGTCAGAAGGGTCAACTCGGGTTAACATAAAATAAAAGTGGTTATTATCGTAGTTTTAAAACTTAATTCGGAGGTCAAATCGAGGCAAGACCCGAGTGAATGATCAATAAGGTCAGCCTTGGTTTATCAGGGTCAATGTAAGGATAAAAATTATAATTTTCATAATTTTAAAACCTGACTTGGAGGTCAACTAGGGCAAAACTCAAGTCACGAGTAAGGAGGGTCAACACGAGTTGACCTGAGTCAACCTAAGAATAAATATGATTATTATTAAAGTTTTAAAACCCGATCAAGAAATCGACCTGAGATAAAGTTCAAGTCATAAAACAAGAGGATCAACTTGGTTGCCCTCAATGTTTTTAAAATAAATCAAAGCAACATTGTCATGACCAGTTTTGTTTTTTCAAAAAAGTCAACGGGTTTTTAATATATGTTTTATCTTGATTTTTTATCGAGTTAGGTTGAGTCAATCTCTTATCTATTGTTTCTTAAACTCGGATCAGTTCAGGTCCCGAGTCAACCTGTCAAGTGAGTCCTAATTTTTATAACTAGAGTTATTATAATATTATTAATTTCAACACTCAATATTAACTAAAATAAAAAAAAATTAATTATTTTTAAAATTATATAAATTTGACAACAATATATATTAAAAATAAAGTATTTTTATTTTATTTTATTTTGTTTTATTCACCATAACTAAACATAATACAAAAATAATTATTTTATTTTATATATCATTACCACCAAATATAATTTTATCTTCATCTTATTTTCCTCTCTTACCTTCCAAAAAAGTAATCAAACATTATATCAACTTCTGCTAAAACAATTCTGAGCGATGAGGTAAAATTACTTTTTGTTTACATTAATTATATTTAAAAAATTCAGTGTAAGGGATGAGATATTATACTGTTTTCAAGAAAGGGTGTCGCAATAATTTATAATAAAATAGATACATAAAAAGGGCCCAACCGGGTTCGAACCGGTGACCTATTGATCTGCAGTCAATTGCTCTACCACTGAGCTATGGACCCCTGTGCTTATCCTTTGAGATAAAAACTATATATCTTATTACGAAGTCAACAGTCATAGACTCATGCCAGTGTGACGTCGTTTACGCTAAAGGAAAATGGAAGACAGCATAAAGAAGCGACTGGAAGGCCGTTTGAGAACGCTTTTTTTTAAATTTTAAAATAAATTTATATGTTTTAAAATTATTTTAATAGATTAATGTTAAAAATAATTTTTTAAAAATAAAAAAATTTATTTTAACATATTTCTATGCAAAAAACACTTTAAACTATCACTACAACTATAATTTCAAATATATCCGTGATTTTGATAAAGAGCATCATCAACCCTTTAATGTTAATTTAACCTTGTAAAAATAACATTTTATCTCTAAAAACTCATATTTTCCTTACAATTGTGGAGGGAAAAATCGTCAAGACAATTCTTTAAATCTCGCTCCACAATAAAAGACCGGGTAGGCTTAGTTTTTTTTTTATAATTTTAATTATAATTTTAATTATAGGGTCACCAACATGAAGCTGAAATAATCCTCGCCATTAAAACAAAAGTTAAAAGAATTTTGTCTTTCTTGTGCACGCACTCAAATTTCACTTTGAATTTTCATAATAAAATTACCATTTTATCCTTAATAATTTAAGCCTTTGCATGCTTTCAAGGATAATATAGTATTTTTGACAGAACATATTTATTATTACAAGATTGGATGGGGTAACGAAGTCTTTTAACCTTTTATCTGTACAGTGTAATGTTTAACATACCCTCAAAAGTTGAATTTCCTTAATTGTTAGGGTAAGGGCGTTTTCGATTTTTTCTTCCTTAACTGCTAGGCCGACCATCGTCTCTTCCGAAGGATAACATTGAGGTGCATTTACTAGGACAGCACGTGCAATCCATATCAAGGTGGTTAGGTGATAGTTATATTTTTCTCTCCCTCTTCCCTTTGTAAAACTTGTCAATCCAACCATAATTAAAAATAGTACTTTATTTTCTTTTTATTTCATTTATAGCCTTCATTCTTCTAATTACTTTTTATTTTTTTTGAATTTTTTTTAATTTTATCCCTTAAAATTTTATTCTATTTGGTATTTATATCAAATTTAATTCTTATTATTTTAATTGTTATTTTATATATATATATATATATATATATATATATATATATGTTTTCAACTTCATCCCTGATCATTTGATTTTTATATGAGATTTGACTCTTATTTTTTTTAATTGTTATTTTTTTAATTTTTTTTTGAAATTGATTTTATTTTTACAATTTTATCCTTGAATATTTGATTTGTTTAGAATTGAGCGTCATTTTTTTCAGTGATCCACGTCTTATGACCTGGGTCACAGATATGAAATTTTAACCCGGATTAACATCGAACTTTTTTTATATATTTTATTTTTTAATTTTATCATTCAACATTGAGTTTATTAAAAATTAAGCTTTTTTTCTTTCTTTCTATGACAATATCTTGACCTTGTGTTCCTGACACACATTTGTCATTCTAGCTTGGACTGGATTGAGTTTTTATATTATTTTATTATTTTCTCGTTTTTTTAGTCAAATTTGCTCTTCTTGCTTCTTTTTTTTAGTACAAGTTTGTCAATTAGACCAAGCCTTTTTTTTTTTCAATTTCTCTTCGTCCTTTAAAATTTGAGGTCTTTAACTTAATCATTTTTTTTTCTTTAAAATACAATAATAATATTTTATATTAGTTTTTAAATTACAAAAAAAGTCAACTCGGCCCTCAGCAAAGACAGGACACCCATCTAGTGTTGTTCACTAAAATTGGTTAATAAGTTCTAGCAGCCCACTACTCAGGCCTGTTGTAACTAGCAATGATTCTCGGTGCAAGCTTTTATTTTCTTGAAATTATTTAGTTCCAATCATTTCCATGTTTTTGCGATCAATTAATGTGCCACTTTGATTTGTTTTTTGTTTGAATTTTTCACAGCAATCATGCTGCAGAGAATCGATATTCAGATATGAGAAATGGGCTAACAACATTCTCTGCTTGAAAGATTTTTATAAGCGTTTTTTTCCATTTTTAATCTACTGTTTCTCATGACCTTGAATCACAACACTGGTCTGAAAAATTGACAGTTAAATTGATTTCCAAATGGCGTTTTTTCATTTGTTGTTGGTGTATGAAACCAAGGGATAGAAATTTGAAATTTCTCACCTGGGAAGCCGTCAACAAGTAGAATAGATAGAGGTAGCAGATAATTTTTCATGGAAGTATATTTTCTCAGAATCTTCCTCTTTGGAAGGTAAGAAAGAGGATGCTGATATGATTCAGCCGTCAACAAGTGCGTTTTATGATCAGGGAACCAGTGTTTTCAGTACAAACAACAACAGCTATGCTAGAACCAGTGTTTTCAGTTCAAACTTATTAGGATGCTGATGCCGCCACCAGGAGAAAAGAACCAACGCTCCAGCAATTATTCTTGTCTAGAATAATTTAAAAACAATCAGTTGCAAGTATAAGGGAAAAGAAATTATTATAGAAGAAAGGCAGACTAGCTTTTCGTTAGCACGTCCATGTATAAAATGAACTATCCACACCAACACTTAAATGACAATGCCAAGACTGGAAATAGAACAGGTTTGTAAGAACAAATCTAAGAAAGAGTCAAACATCCATTTGCAGAGTTGTAGAAACAAATCCTGGTTTCTCTACCATCATATGATGATACACCATAGATTGCAAACATAGCTATAAGGAAACACACATCCCATAAGTTCATTACATGACGGATCATAGAAATAGAACCAGAATCACCAGATCGGTTCTAGAAGAGGACTGAAGGGTAAAACTCAAACAAACAAACCAATCTCATAATTCAGTCGGGTTCATTGCCACAAGCCATAAGCATTTCGCTCAGATGTAGAGTGCATCAAACTCCACCGCGAAATTGGGAGACTTGTATTTAGCTAGCACGGCTTCTAATGACATCGAGACCCATTTCAGTTGGATCGGTTGCCTGCAACTCTACCTGAATACCATCTAGTTCTCTCTTGAACCTGTCCTTAGAACTAGCATAAATCATCTTGCTTCTCACCCTTGATGTGTCGGGAGACCTTTGTAAACCACCAAGAAAATTATGAGCTTCAGTTAAAAGTGAGAGCCCAAAAACAATAAAAGCACGAGCACACACAAATATAAACAATGTTAGATTTCATTACCATGCAATGAAGAAAATTCTGCTCTTCTGGACATTCTCTGCAGTCACAAAATCAAAATCATAAACAGCAAAGCGACACTCATCAGCAGGGAGGCTTGCAGTAAAATCTTCATAGCTTTGGGCAGGCTCACCAAGCTTCTCCACAATAACCTGCTTTTGCTTTTCCTCAATCTTATAAACAATGAAGCGGTAAGTTCTTTTAGCCTTCAGCTCCAAAAATTTCAGCTTGCAGTCATCATGCACTGCCATACCAGATGCTGCGTTGGCCTGTACACAGAGAGAGATACACAACACACGGTGAGATGGGGAAACAAAGAATGAAAGCGCTCACTCAGGCGAGCGATTCCTGAACATTCCTAAAAAGCAAAGACCCTCTATTATCATCTCTTTGATTCTTTCTTTATTAACACAGTAGGCGAGATCGATACTACACAAGCTTCTAAATTTACAGAACTAATTAATTAAAATGTACCAAGACTTAATAATATTCAAAGTCATGACATTAGTCTATCAAATCTTGCAAATACTGATAAAGGGACCACATTGATTGCAAAAAGATTTCAAATTTTGGAGTTTTAGTACATTAGTAATGAACCGAAGCATACCCTAATCCTCACATCTCACAACAAAAAAAAATAATTTACAAATCAAGATGAGACAAAAATCAGCAACTATTTATTTATGAATTCAACATCACGTTTACTTAGAGAAAATACACGAGACACGATGGGTCAAAATTAAGAGCATCAACTAGTACGAAGTAGCATAAGATCTATCATTTTTAACCGTGTAGTAGTAGTGGAAGCACAACGACAAGAAATTAGAGATAAAATCTCAGATCTAAAGCATCATCGGTCGTCAGTCGCCACTTAAAAACAGACAAAGAATGATAGAGATCAAAACATGTAAAGTACTAAAAAATACACTCACCATGATTTTCCTTCTTATAGGGATCGGAGGCAGAAAAAACAAGGCAAGGAAAACACCAGATTCACAGAGACAGAGACACGGTTTTTAGGTTTTACTTTCTTCGATTCAACACAGGCTTTTACTTTCTGAGAGATAATGGAGGTTCTCCCCTATGTCTCTCTCCCTCTTGCTGGTTTCTTTTTCTTTATTTCTCAGTTAATGGAATTCAGAATTTAAATGTTTATTAAATTATAATTTGGTCCTTATATTTTTAATACATAAACAATGTAGTTCCTATATTCTTACAAATAATTAACTACTCCCTATACCTTTTTTCTTATAACTTGGTGCCGTTGTTTATTTTCATCAGCGAAATGTAGAGTTGGCAGTTGGCACTGATCTTTCTGTTATTTTTTCTTCATGGTTATTAATTAATTATTTTTGAAACTAGACAAATTAAATTATTTGTTTATTTTCTTAGGGACTAAATTATAATTTACTCATTTTACGTCTTACTAATAACTTTGGGAGTTAATATAACTTAGTCCTCATACTAGAACTAATTAATCTATATAGCATCAGAATCAGAAATAATACAATAGTTATTTGATCGGTATATAATTAGATTGAGAATATAAGGATGAAATCTAAAATCTATGAAAAGATGAGGATCGATCAATCATTGTTGATAATATTAAGGGACTAAGCTATAATTAAGTAATAGCTTTGGGATATTTCTGGTGGCTCCATTAATTTATATTCTTCTGATGCAAGTAAATCGATAACATGATGATGCTCCAGCGCCACAACAAGGATAAAGTATGCATGACCAATGATAATCAGACACTTGTTATTCTTTTTTTAACATTTGATGTTGGAATAATAGTTGTTTTTAAAAAATATTTTTTATTTAAAAATATATTAAAATAATATTTTTTAAATTTTTTAAAATTTATTTTTAATATCAACGATAATAATTTAAAATTTTAAAAATTATTTTTTTAATATATAGCCAGCTGCATTACCAAACTCTATATATCCCTTTAACTATGACCTCGTTTATTTTTACGTTTCAAAAATATTTAAAAAATATTTTTTTTTATTTTAAATTAATTTTTTTTTGTATTTTTAAATTGTTTTAATATATTGATATTAAAAATAAATTTAAAAAAATAAAAAATACTTTAAAAAACAATCATTATCACAATACCAAACAAGTTAGATTGCTTTCCTAATCTGACCTGAAGATCTTTTAAGAAAAGAGCTCTGATTAGGGTTGGGCTGCGCTATCGAAAAAAAATCTGACTTGAAGATCTTTTAAAAAGAGAGCTCTAATTAGGGTTAGGCCGTGCTACCGAACTTTCCTTAATACTTTATTTTTTTTTATGTGAACTTTAGATATTGCAAAAAATATATTAAAAAAATGCTTTTTTGGATGTTAATTGGTTTATATATAATTAATTTTTTTTCAAATGATCTGACATGTAATTCTATATTGATTTTGATTTGATGTATTTAAAAAAAATTAATAATTTTTTGAAATGTTTACCCAAGTCTAGAAAATTAAAGAATAAACAAACTTCCTTAATCATTAATTAAATTTCATGAATCTATAACCCATATGTTTAACACAAACAATTTCAGAGACTGCATAAAAAGAGGCCTAGGTCGAGGTTAATGCTGGGGAAAGAGCTGCTGGTTCATTGCATAGCTACTTTGAGTTTTTGTTTGATGAAATGTGGTTTTTTTTAAAAAGAATTTAAAATTTTTTATATTTATTTATTATTAAAAAAATTAATCAAAGAAAAATTTGATTTATTTTCAGGAAAATATTTTTCTTTTATTTTAAATAAAAACACTTTCTTAAAGTTGTGAAAAATTTAGAAATATCATATTATTTGCTAATTATATTAAATTTGGTCCTTAAACTTTTGATTGCTATATATATTTTGTTTTGAATATTTTTTTTCAATTTCATCCCTTAGAATTTAATTTTTATATTAACTTTTATCCTTATTTTTATAATTTTCAATTGAAATTTTTTATCTATCATGTTTGATCCTCATTTTTTTATTGTTACTTACTTTATTTGAAATAATTTATGAAATAGTAATTATTATTATTTTAATTTCTTTATTTTTTAATTTTTTTATTTGTTAGATTTGATTTCTATTATTTTGATTATTATTTATTTTATTTAAGATAATTTATGAAATTATATTTTTTTTCAATTTTATTTTCATTCAACTTTTTAATTTGTAAGATTTGTTCCTCGTTATTTTAATAAACTTAAAAAAATAAAACATTAATAAGTTATTTTTTAGCTTATTTTTCATGACATAACTAAATACTGAAAAATATTTTCCAACTTATTTTGCATTACACTGGAAAATAATTTATTTTTTCAGAATTCACTTTTCAAAAGGAAAATACTTTTCAATAATTCACTTTTCAAAAGAAAATTACTTTTCATCAAACAAACAAGGCTATATTTTACGATGGATGTTGATTATTTAAAAACTCTCGTTTACTCTTCGAGTCTGTTTGAGTCTGTTTAGAAGTGTAGTTGTGATTGCTTTTTAAAATGTTTTTCATTATGAAATGCATTAAAATAATATTTTTTTATTTTTAAGTTCAGCATATCAAAACAATCCAATACATAAAAATAATAATTTTTAACAAGAAAAAAATTAATTTTTTTCTCTCTTCATTTTATAATAATTTTTCAGAAATAATTACTACCTCCATTTCATTATCATTGTCAACTATTTTTGCAGAAAAACCACAATTTAAAAAAACACAAATTATTCATTAATTGATGTTGACTTTGAACCAGTATCTAGAAACACTTACTAAATTTCTTTTAATGCACAAGATTGATATGGGGAGTGCATTTTTAAGATCAGCTATAGAGGGATCAAGGTTTTTTTTAATTCTAGTAGGTTATTCCTTTTCTGCCTTTAGATTGCTAATTCTTGTATTATATATTTAAAAAGGACAGAGAAATTTGGTATATATAAACTTAAAACTTTCAAAATGACTAAATAAAATAGAACTAAAATTGTGAAAGGCCAATTGGCTAGGATTAAAGAAAAGCAGGACTTCTGATGCAAACATGAGAAAGTGTCAAAGCATCCATTTTCGAAATGTATAAAACAAATCCAGGTTTTATCTACCATCAGATGATGATACACCAGAGATTGTAAGCACAGCTATAAAGATACACATCGCAGAGGTTCATTACAAGATCGATCATAAAAGCATAATAAAATAAAATTGGTTTGGTTCCAGAAGAGGACTATAAGATAAAACTAAAACAAACAAACCAGTATCATAATCCAGTCAGGTTCACCGCCACAAGCTATGAACATCCCGCTTATACGTAGAGTGCATAGAACCCTCCACCGCGAAAATGGGAGACTTGTATTTAGCTGGCACGGCTTTTAATGACATCGAGACCCATTTCAGTTGGATCGGTTGCCTGCAACTCTACCTGAATACCATCTAGTTCTCTCTTGAACCTGTCCTTAGAACTAGCATAAATCATCTTGCTTCTCACCCTTGATGTGTCGGGAGACCTTTGTAGACCACCAAGAAAATTATGAGCTTCAGTTAAAAGTGAGAGCCCAAAAACAATAAACGCACGTGTGTGTGTGTGTGTGTGCATATAAACAATGTTAGATTTCACTACCATGCAATGAAGAAGATTTTGCTCTTTTGGACATTCTCTTCAGTCACAAAATCAAAATCATAAACAGCATAGCGACACTCATCAGCAGGGAGGCTTGCAGTAAAATCTTCATAGCTTTGGGCAGGCTCGCCAAGCTTTTCCACAATAACCTGCTTTTGCTCTTCCTCGATCTTGTAAACTATGAAGCGGTGAGTTCTTTTAGCCTTGAGCTCCAAAAACTTCAGCTTGCAGTCATCATGCACTGCCATACCAGATGCTGAATTGGCCTGTACATTGAAAGAGATATAGTATATGGTAAGACGGAGAAGCAATGAAGCCACTCATGACATGTTTTAACAAGAACCTCTCTTATTATTTGATTGATCCATACTCTATTAACATGATAAGCCTTAGGGTGGAGAAAAAACATAAACAGTTTTGTTATTGAGTAATAGAGAATAGAAAAAAGAAGTTGCAGCGCCAGCACATAGGATTTTGTGGCAATTCGTAACCTACTAGTTGATGTTTGACAAGACTAAGTAAAAAAACAAATCCACTTGGTAAAAAACAAACACTTAACCGAGGCGTTTGCCAAAGGGAAAAATAGATTTTTTATTATTATTATCTTACATAAAAACGAGACAGATGTATATAGCTAAGTGAAGCTCTAGCAATATTAGCAAAATGTTAATAATAAATTAAGATTAAAAAAAATAAGGGATCAAAATCAGCCATTTTAGACTACAATTGTACAGACAAGGATTCCATTAAGAAAGCAAAAAAAAAAAGAGTCCCAGATAAAAGATGGTATCATGTCTGAATCGTCATCTTGTAACCAACCTAAGATATAAAGCAGAATAAGCCCAATACCCTAATCCAACATGTTTTCGCCATGTTAATGGTTTTTCCAGTTTCCAATCCATGTACGTACTGTTTTCCACTCGATCGCACGCTAACAAGAATTTTGCAGGAACGCGGGCTATAATTCCTCATTCCTTGTTGGTAAGCAAACACAAGATGGAATTTGATGCAAATAGCACCCGACATATATAGATCAAATTAAAAAAACAAATCAAGATCAATGGATCAGACATTTAAAAAAAATTATCAAGTCTCCAAACCAGAAGATATTAAGTCGAAAGATCTGAGAATCAAAATAAAGTAAGGCAAAATCAGATCTATAAAATTTAACTTGATCGCCTGTAGTTGCAAATCATAGATCAAAACCAAGAATTTGTTCGATGCAATAAAGTAAAGAGTGAGAAAGAAGAGACTGACCATGGTTATAGGAGGAATGGAGGTGGTCTACGAATGAGTTGGATAAATATCGGACCCGGTAATATAGAGAGATATTTATAGAGGGAGAGAGAAAGAGAGGGGACGGAGTTGGGGTTTGCTCAAATTGTGAGCTATATAGAAAACAGGGTGGCGTGCTACTATGTTTTTTTCCCCGATAAGATTTCAAAATAGGTAAGCGGTAGCGTTGTTTTTCAAATATATTTATTTAAAAATATATTAAATAATATTTTTTTAAAACTTATTTTTAATATTAATAAATTCTAAAGATAAAAATGAAAAATAAAATTTTTAAAAACTCCTATTAAAACACCGCGTAATTATCATCATGATTGTGCTCAAGCATGACAACAGGACATCGTACCGACATCCAATTATTATTATTATACACATGATGTCTTCGTAAAAATGCTATTTTACGAAAAGAAAGTTATTATGTAAATTTAGCCTTTTAAATAATTTATAAATTAAACCAATTAATTATATATATATATATATATATATATATAATTTTCTTTTTCCGTCTTCATCTCTGCGTGCATTTTCCTATGCTACCAATATCTATCAAATTATTCCGTGTTGATGCATGCAGGGCTTTCTTATATGACACCAACGAAGCTGTTTAAAACGATGTTGTTGTAATTTTAAAACGTGTAATTTAATTAATTAAGTTTTGAGTTTATTTTTTTATAAATTATTAATTTAATTTTTATAAATTTTATGATTGTTAAAAATTTATAAGATCGTTAACTTTAAAACTTGTAAAATTAATCAAGGTGAATACAAGTTAACTCAGATTATCACGTTAATAAAAAAAAAAAAGATTTCACCTGTAATTTTCTATATCTTTATTGAAGTTTTATAGCCTTGCTATATATATTTTTTTAGGAGGGAAAATTATATTTGATCGAGTCCATGGTGAATCCAAGGGCTACGGCTTTGTGCAGTCCTCTTATGAAGCTGCAGCCAGAATGGGTTTGAAAGAAATGGATGGTCAGGCATGATCCCTTTAATTATCATGTTTAATAACTATTATCCTACTTGTTTCATGTTTTGTTCCACGGTCTATTCCAGTTGCTGGATGACAGAAATATCCGTGTACATTATGCACACAAGGGGTGACGAGGAGGGGCGTGTCTTGCGTCTGATCCATTACCCAGAATGTGAATTTTCGTTCTTTTTGTTTTTATTCGCATGATATCCAGAACGGTTTATACATATTTTGATTAATTCTATATATTCTAAAATTAATAACTATATAAACTATCAATATAGCTAAAAAGGAACGAGATAGATGTCAAAATGAGAAGAAATGACAAGGTAAAAAAGAAGCCGTACGGATAACAATAAAAAATATTTGATTATTCTGTGGAAAATGGGCATGATTTGAGAATTTCCAATCACACCAAACATTGAAAGTATAAGCACACTGTAAATAACAATTACTCCTGATCCATTCAGTGGCGCATGATAAGAAACAGTAACCCCCCAAGCAGATTATTGTTATTGTAAAACCTTTCCAGATTTTGTGTTTTTTGCTTCTTTCTTTTTTCTGTGACAATTTAAAAATAGTTTTTTAGTGCAGGTGAAAGATCCCGGTTTGGACCAATCTATTAACTAATCTAACCGGCAAAAACTACAAAGCACATTCTTGTTACAGGTGAAATTTAATTTGGCAAAGAAAGAAATGAACCTACATTTGAAAAATTGCCATAAGCAAGAGAGTAATATGCCAGAGCTAGACCAAATATTGACTATTGCCCAGAAAATGGAAGAAGGTCCTTACATTACAGTGGTCAAGATTGAAACCATTTTAATGGATCTTGATGTATCTTTTGCTGCTAAATTATCTACAGTAATAGCGGCCTCCTTAAGCAGTTTCCCAAACATAATGGTCTCTTCTTCTATATGTATGCATGTGTATCCATATTACAGGCTTCACAAGAATTATCATCTAAGATGCTTAAACAATGCAATATTTGCTTTATAGAAAAGACCTAAAGCGTCTAAAATAAAGGCTTTCTTAGAGGACCAAGACCCATCTCCATTTTAGCGGGCCTGCAACCTCACCACCATAAATGACCAGAGGAGGAGGAAAATTAACATCCTAGAACCAAATAGTTCTGAAAAAATCTACAGTCTTTTCTCCGTTGCCTAATTTCCAATAACTGATATGCAACCACTGCAACCTAGCAGGTAGGTAATATATTTCAATGAAGACTTTCATTACATAACATTCACTAATGTTAAGGCATCAACCGTAGAAAACGAAGGAAATACACCTTGAAAACAGAGAACTGAGGAAGCATAGACTTATTCCACTATGAAAAGCTTAAAACAAGAGTGGAAGTTCTTGCATCCAACTTGGATACAAAAGTAAAGTGAAAAACTGGAGAGCCTATCCATTGCTGGAGAAACCCAATTTCCTTTATCCAATATCGAATAAACTACTACCAGACAAACATTAAAAAAAACAAACGGAGAAGAATTTCCTTTATCCAATATCTAATAAACTACTATTAGTTAAACATAAAAAAAATGGAGAAGAAAGAAAGAAATACCCTGCCATTCATGGCCTCCAATGCCTTGTGCGCATCAGTCTCTGACTCGAACCGTAACAAAACCAACCCTTTTGGCTTTTGAGTTGTTGGGTATACAACTAGCCTAGCTGCACAAACAATCAAATTTGTTTTAGAACAAGAAAAAACATGAAGAATGAGTAAACGATTTCAGGTGCTGTCTTAGCAAGGAAAATCTCTTACCTTCTTTAACAACACCAAAGGGTGAAAACAAACTTTTGAACTCATGATTTGTTGTGTACGATGATAATCTACTGACAAAAAGCTGGAAGCCCATTCATTTTGCAATCTTCTTCTTCACAGTCCAGACAAAGTGAAACTGCTGCGGCGCCAGCGGCGAGTTAGCAAACGGCGTTCCTTCAGTACAGGCCAGTAATTGAACAGTAGACGACATGTAGCTTAAAAAAGAAGTGGATTCTTATTTGATCCGTGATTTTAATAAATAAAAAATTAGGTAACCATTTGTATTTGTAATCAAATTTTTCCAAGCTTACCTACTATAAATAAGTAAAAATAGATTAAAAAAAATAAAAAATAAAAACAGCTTTACTTGAGGAATTTGCTCGTGCTTTTCAAATAAAGATTACTTATAGAAGTAATTTAAGATGTAAAACATTCTTATACTTGATAAGTTTGAATTCTCATAAATCTCGACTGTCTTAGGACATTATCACAAAGACAAACCTAGAATTGTGATTTTCCCTTCAAATTAAAGGAATTTGAGATGTCAATGTATTTAATATTTTTTTTATTTGAATACCTTTATTTTTCATATTAAATTAATTAGCATACCTTATTTTTACTAATAATAATACAAATACTTTGGGTAACAAGTAAATTGATATGTGTTTGCTAGAAGATGAGCGGTGATTTTATTATAATATTAAAAAATTAATTTAAAACAAAGAAAAAAGTTTTTATTTGAGTTCTTTTTGTTTTTTTTTATTTCAACTTGGCAAATTTAATGATCAGATATCTGTTTTGATGTCCTCTGAATATCGCACAAACAATCTCCATCCAGTCAACCCTGCTTTCTTCATAATTTAGTAACTTATCCTTGCACGCATAGAATTCATTTTAGAATTGGCATTGCTCTTAATCCTATCAACAGACCTGTACAGTAGAAACCATATTTACCATAAATGAGGTGTGCGTCCATGGAAATCACTGCCAAGCTTTGGAATTTCGAGTTATATCTAGCAGATCGTAAAAGGCATAACCATTTTCCCAGTTGTTATCATTCTTTTAGGGTAAAAAATCTCTCCTGTGTTAATTCATGGTTGCTATTCCTTGAGGAGTCTGAGAAGTTACTGCTGTTGATGGTCATAATCAGATTGAAAAGCACGTTGTGCCTGAAATCCAATATGGTGAGGAGATGGCATGATTGAAATTTGTGACAAAGG
>Ga0325404_1002026_pt1 | contig 21561 bp, 17 predicted proteins | sample PopdelMetagenome_18_FD_205664 | JGI IMG/M metagenome (GOLD analysis project Ga0325404, IMG submission 205664) | Populus deltoides microbial communities from Bellville, Georgia, United States - Xylem-Control-R1 | ecosystem: Host-associated > Plants > Phyllosphere > Stem > Wood/Secondary xylem...
TTTTTTAATGTCTTGACAAAAACTGGGTATTTTAATACTAGATTTTTATCTTTACAATATAAAAATACAAATTGGTATTGATCAAAATGCAATAAAATAATTTGCGGAAAATCACATTTTTTTAATTTTTTTTGAAGAATTTAATTTTTTTGGGCTACGCCCAGCCCGGCCCATATGGCGGGGTTGGACCCAGCAAGCCTGGCCGGGTCACTGGCCCAAGCCAGTGACCCAGCCGGTTAATAGTTCATGCATGCGTGAGTTTGTTTCATGCGTGCATGAACAGTGCGAAGGTAATTAAATTACCTTCGCACAGTGTATATCCCCATTTGTAGATTTAAGAGAATATGAAGACGAACGCACCTGATTTCTAGAAGAATTGAAGATGATGACAATTCTGGTCTTGCGTTCTTTTTATTATTCTGGACTTTCTCTCTGGGTTTCTTCCTTTACTTCTGTTTCTTTGGTTTTATTCCCCTGCCTCTGATTCCAAAGGTCAAGGGATAGCAACAATGGAGGCTGGTTGCTATTGGTTTTTTTTCTTGCTTCTTGTTCAGCTGTTCCTCTGTTATCGTCTCCCTGTGCTGCCTAGTTCTCCTTCCTCTCTCCCTCTGTTTCTTTTTATTCTCCCTGTTCTCTTTCTCTCCCTCTCTGTCTTGTCTTTCTACTTTTCGTCCTCCTCTGCGTTTGGTTTTTCTTCTGGCTTTTATAGGTGGAGGATGAGAATGTTTTTGGTAAGCCGGCGTGCATCACGGTGATGAGGGTTGTCAATTGTGATACGCTCCCTTCTTGATTTGGAAACGGCTCCATTATCGCTGCCAACATCTCCTTCCTTAATTATCAAAGAACACTAGCTGTTGCAGACGATGATATGGTGAAACAGCGCCGCTTGGTTTCTTTTGATTCAGCCATTGAATTTCTTGCAGCTTTGTAATCAAATCCTTGCCAAAATTGTAATTGTGTCCCTTAATTTTAGCGCCTTTTCTGGTTTGGTCCTTGGTTTCGGATTGTTTCAATTAAGTCCCTAATTGGCCATCAAACTTCAATAATTATGCAATTAAACCCCTGATTTGAGCAAATTAATTCTTCAAAATTATAATTGAACCCCAGAACTTTAATTTCATCCAATAAAAAACTAAATTGACTTAAAAATCAATTTTTCTTACAATCCAACCCTCCATAAATTCAATTAAACCTTAGATAAAATTTAATTGAGTCTATAAACATCTGATTTTGGACTTTTCTTCCTCAACTTGAATTTTCTTTATCAACAAGGCTCTCGTTAGTCAAAAATATAACATCGAATTTCAATTCTTGTATTTCTAAACCTCCTCAACCAATTCTAACCTTTCTTCGACACTCCAGCATTCTTTTCTTGCTTCTATTATTTTTTTATTTCTTCTGAATATATTTCTTCTTCTTTTCTGTATTTTCTCATTTTTTATATGGGAACCCAAAAATGGATAACAACAAGCGCAGTCCATTTATCATACCCTTCATGATTAGAGAATCTGACGTCATGTGGATCCTCGTTCGTTAAATCCATTGTAATAGGGATTTGGATAGGGCGAGTGGGATTAGGATGCTGCTTATTTGGTGTATTTGCCCCCGTGTTTATAGGTGCGACAGGGATTTGAGCTACTGGTGGTGCTTCATCAGGTTGAGTAGACGTTACCTCTCCATCTTTGGCTCTCAATATTTGCTCTAGCATACTGGTCAGGTGCGCCACATCATTCTGAACTCCTTCAAGCTCTCTTTGGTACTGAGCTTCTGGTTGTGTCCTTTCTTCATTTTCTATTCTTTTTCTTTGTCGAGTGTTGTGGATTCTAGAAGGGGACCTATGTTTCTTAATCTGCAGATGCATGTATAGATGTATGAGAGAATGCATGATTGAGAATGCTTTGTATATTGGGTATGGATGCAACCTTCTTGCGAACGAATAATAGCCACCACCTTATAAACATAGGTTCTCTTGTCATATTGCTAGGAGTATTGTCTTTCAAGTCTTTTGCTTGAATCATATTCACCAAGAGATAGATTTTGCATAAGAAGATGGGTTAACGCCCTTTTCATTAATGCTTGATAAGTTTATTGCATTAATAAATAAAAAGGAAATACAAAATATATTAATCCCTTTCCTTCACAAACTCTCTAGCCAAAGGTAAGAAGGCAAAGCCGCGGTTCTCAATCTTCCCTAGAAAGGCATCGGTTTCAGCTAGGCTTCGGCGATAGCGAATGATGTCCCCTCCCACATTCCGCGCATTGATTCTAATAATTCGAGCATGTGCAGCAGCTTCGTCCATTTGCTCATCTATCTTGGTCATGTTTTCTATGAGCAACATATTGGTACTGTTCAAAGCAGTGTTGTTGGCGTCGATTTCATCCTTGTGCTTTTTCCATTGCTACTAGCTTCTCATCCAAATACTTTACCTTTTCACGTTCCTTGTCAAGTTTTATCCTCATAACTTTTATCTCATTCTTCTTAACCGCTAATTTTGTTTCAACAGCCTCAAAACCTTTCCTTTTTCTTTCTTCTTTTGCAATCCCCATCGAACGGCTTTCCAACTCCATATATTTCTTATTCAAATCCTCATGCTTCGCAATCCTATCCATCAATTCGAACTGGAGTTGTGCAAATTTTTCTTGGAAATATTCTGCACTTCCTTGGAAATCGTTAAAGTCAATCTTTATTGCTTCAAGTTCAGAGCAACTTTGCATCCAATCCAAACTCATCCCTCTTAGCTCCTCATTTCTTTCCATAGCAATCTTCTCCTCACCTAGCTTTAACTCAAGCTTTGTTATTCGCGCATCTCTAGATTGTATTTGCTCATCTAGAAATGCTCTCCTTTTATCTTCTTTTAGCATCATTTCTTCCAACATTGCCTTGTCTTTTCTGCTTTTGCTCAACTCTGTCCGAAGTTTTTCCACTTGTCTTCTCAACTCCTCTTCATTATTGACCCTTTTCCTCTTAATAGGCTCTTCTATAGTTTGGGGAGATTTGACTCCTACACAAGGCATGGCTGAAGCTGCTACGTCTCTCCATCATACATATCCTTCACTTGCACTTGGATCCTTTAAACCTTCTATCTCAACCAAAACCAAATGCTTCCAATCTTGTTTGATGATCTCTAAAACTTCTTGTGCAATGGGATATTTGAACAAACCAAAGAATTGAGCCATTCCCATAGTCCTTGGAACAAACTGCATGCCCCCAAGTTACCTTACGACCAGGGCAGGAGCATAACTCACATAGCCTGTAATCCCCACCAATGGCACCCAATGTCTTTGTCCACAACTCATTAGGACTTTCACTGTCATTACCCATGGGGCTCTCCACTTGAAATCATTATTAGGCAAACCTTCTAATTTGTCAACCCAACCTTGGTTGTCTAGATCTCCCCATTCTTCTTCTTCTACCAACTTCAGGAGTCTTTGGGTGAACCACCAAAAATTATTGAAGACAGGTTTTTTTGTTTCAATATGGCTAACCATCCAAATATACAACAACTGCGTGTAGCATCTCATTGCTCCTTTTCCGGTCCTCCTACAATGATTAAGCTTCAAGATGGTTTCAGCTAAAATAGCAGCCACTGGATTGATTTGTGTATTCTCATACTCTACATAAGCAGCGGCGGCCTCCAAACTCATTACACCCGTCTGACATGGGAACAACACAAGGCCAAATATGCCCAAAGCAATCAATCTCTCTTTTTCTAATTTTGAATTCTTTTCCAGTTCAATTTCTAGCATCCTCCATTTCAAACCGATAGCATTCTTTTCCAAAAACTTTTCCAAGTTGGAGATTCTGAGCAGTTTTGACAGTTCGAGGATGATCTTGTCAGATCTCAAAGGTAAATAAATCCGATACAGATTGTTTGGAAACTCAGTCAACATCCCATATTCCTCCATAGTGGGACATAGGTCTATGCTTCCAAAAGAAGAACACCGGTAGTCTGGATCCCAAAAATGAATTATGGCTCGCACAGCTGGGCTTAAAACTTCTACCCTTGCAATTTCCATCAAACGTCCGTATTTCCTAAAAAATGCATCCTTATCCACATTCTGAAAGTAAGTCATTTACTTGTTCACCTCATTCATAATGCAATACAGGTTTTTGATTGGTGACAATTTCTTAGCATCGCTTCTAAGGCAGTCTTCTTCAGTCAATTGTGACAGTTCAGAATTTTTCCCATATTCTATGATGGAAAATTTAGCAATGGTGGCCATTTCGTTCACAAGTCCTGGAATTCAAAATGCCTTGGGGTTAGACTTGTTTTGATGCAAAAGATATTATGGAGCATACACCCTAAAGATATGTTCTAGTTCCTTAACATGAGACATAAGGTAGGTTTACTACTTGGTCTCTAAAAAAGGGTCTCTTGCTGTCCCAGTGATCGCCCTTGTAAAGGCAATATGGGGGTTCAGCAGTTAATGGGATGGCACGTGTACCAATCACTATCAGTCTAAACACTCAGCAAAGAGTTGGGGTTTACACAAACTTAAACCTTGACTCAAGTCATAAGACAAGCTGCTAGTTCCCCACTTAACTTAAAGTTAAATGTGTGTGCCCTAAAAAAGATAATAATAATAAAGTGATGCATGACTATATCATGTATGACAGAATGTAAAGATGCATGCTAAAGCTTTTAAACAAGGTATGATTCATATAAAAAAAAACCAATAACACAACATAAACAAACAAATTACCAAACCTAGTCCTAAGTCCCCAGCAGAGTCGTCATCTTGTCGCACCCTCATAGCGGAGCGCGGCAACCCTCGATTGATTTCGGGTTATTTGTTTTTGTGAATAAAGGAGTCGCCACCTAGTATTTTGGTCACTAAAAACCCTAACTAGTCTTTCAGAGATTCTAAGGCAAGGGACTGGTTGCGTAAAGGGAAGGTATTAGCACCCCTAGTACGCCCTGCCTAAGGTAAGCTGCTTGGTGTTTGGTTTGCTTTATAATTGCTATAGTGTTGGTGTTTTCTAATCCCATTAGTTTTTCTAGGTTTGATTCAAACTAAATTTATTAAGATAGAAATCCAAGGAGGTTCCATGTGCTTTAAAAGCTCATTTTCCCCTTAGTATTTCAAGAGTTTGCGACTCGTAAATCGTGGAGTAAAAATCTATGGTGCTTTAAAAGCCTTTTTTTTTCTGTCTTAGTGTTTTATACTCTCACGGCTCGTAAACCGTGGAGTAAAAAATTAAAATGTCCTCGATTATAATCAAAGCTTCTTTCAAGGATGTGTGCGGATTTATTATTCCTAGAAAATTATTTTGGATATTTACCACTCCGGGTTTCTTTATCCAAATATTAACAGTGAATAATAACAAATTATTCCCAATAATATTTTGGATATTTGTCCTTTAAGGATTTCTTTATCCAAACATTAGCGGTGAGTAATAGATGAATTCCCCCCAAAATAAGATTTTTATATTTTTTGGAATATTGGCCAATATCCTTTGGAGTTTTACAAACGTGTTGTAAAATCTAGAAATGCAAGAAAACAATTTTTTTTATGAAATCCATGCGAAAACACATTTTTCAAAACTTCCAATATTTTCTGTATAAAAAAAAGCATTCAAAACATGTTAGGGTATTGACCATATGCAACACACAAGAAAACATTTTTTGATATATACGTAAATTTGTCACATTTGCGTCAAAAACCGGGTATTTTAAACACGAGATTTATATTTCTTACAACATAAAAAATTCAGACCTTAAAATAAATATGCTCAAAAAAATCATAAATCTCTTTCTCTTTCTTTTCTTTTTTTGAAAGAAAGAAAAAAAAAAGGGAGGTCTGGCCGGGTCACTTGCCCAAGCAAGTGACCCAGCTGGACACAAAAGGGCGCAGCCCTCTTTTGTGAATGGAGAGCTACTGTTCAAGTGAATTGATTCACTTGAACAGTATAGACACATATAACCAAATGGAAAGAGACCACGCTAACAGTGCAAACACAAAGAAAAAGAAAGCATGCAACAGGTAAATAGAAAACAAACCTGGAGATGAAGAAACTGCAGTGGCGTTGAAAGAGTGATGGTCGCACGGTCTGTGTCCGTCCTTCTTCTTTTGTTCTGTGTTTGGGTCTGCTTATTGCCTCCTTCTTTACTCTGCTTCTCCGTCACTCTCTCTACTGATTCCTGCACTTGGTTTTCCCGTTTCTGTAGTTTTTACTTGCAGAAAAAAGATGGAGCAAGAAGAAAGATCGGCGTGTTTCTTGTCTATCTTTTGTTGTTCCTCTCTCGTTCTCTCCTTTTTTCTTTCTTTAGGTCAGCAGCCGAGGCTTCTAAATAGCCTATACATGGCTTTACTTAGGAAACAAATATTACATTAACTCTAGGGTGTAATATCAGGTGAGCAGAAATAGGAAACCAGAATATTTGATTCTACTTTTGTCATCAGCAGTGATTTCTTTCCTAGTTAGAGGATGGTGCAACTCTTTTCTTTCCTTCCATAGAGCCAGCTGCTCCCTTTAAAATGAGGCAATAAAAACATGGTTTGCAGATAAAAGGAAAGAAGATAACCAGGGTAGCTGTGCAGAGAAAAAGGAAAGAAAGAATTGCAAACGAGGAGGCATTGTTTTCCTTTTCTGATCTAATTCATGTTCTTCAGTTTCGTCACCCGGCAAAATTTCTTCTAATTTTATCTTCAATCAACTCCCTTATTTTAAACCTTTTCCATTTGGTCCTTGGTCCATAAAAGAGCTTTGACACGACCAAAAGATTGATGTCTTCTCCTAAGTGCAGGAATGTCGAAGTAATAAATAACCCGGCAAGACCGGGGTCGAACCACAGGGAGGTTAATTGTATAAATTATAAATAACAACAACAACAATAACAACAACAACAACAACAACAACAACAATAATAAGTTAAAGAGAGCTTTGAGATGTGATATTGATGTAAGGATAAAATAATTGTTAAGGTTAGAGGATCCACTAATGGTATTTCAAACAAGTATAGTATTAACGCTTTTTATTACTCAACTGGAAACCACACATAAAGAAGGTTCCAATCGGATTATAAATTGTTAACATGATTACATTAGTTATCTTATTCGAATAATGCTAATACTTGTAAATGTTGTCAGGCATGCATGATTATAACTTTTGTTAACAACAAATCAAGTTCCTTTCATAGCACATGTGTCGGTTATACCATACGGTTGGGCTATGAAAGTGCCAAGTATTTGTTGTACCAAGGATTATACAACATAAATCTAGATTAACCATTTAACAAGCAAAGTATTAAAAGTGAACAAGATAACAAATATAAAACATGTTAGTATCAAACATTAAGGTCCATGTTGAGTTTATATTATACTTATTCTTACACCATTAGTGTAACCTTTTCACCTTGACATGATAAACTTAGCTAAACATAAATAAACAAGGAAAGGAAATGAAAAGCATAAGCAAAAGATTAATATAAGCAAAACTTAAGCATTAAAAAATATAAAGAGAGAGCAAGAGCATGATCTTGATCTAAAAACCAAGATGCCTAAATACATGACAAATGCCTCCTTTTATAGGCCAAAATTCAAAACTATTGATTTGTTGACTAATTGTTGAGTGGGTGGCCACATCTTGACTTGGTGACAATTCTTTTCTTATCTGCCAAAACCATCATTGATAATGTCATAATTTGAACAAACTTAAATCATGAAAGTTCTAGGAAATTGTCTCAGCTTTCCAGGATAAAAATTTGAGGTCATTTGGACTTCTAAAACATGAGATATGGGCTAAACATTGAACAGTGTCTAGGCTGCAGGACAGATTCAGACTTCTCCATTGTTGCTACAATTTAGACTTGAAAACAGCCTTTTTAAATCTTAGACTCTATGAAAGTTTTAGGCCTATGTCTTAGCTTTCCATCCATATAAGGCAAACCTAGATCCAAGATCTACAGCTCCAGATATGACCCAATTACCGAATAGTGTTCCAGATTGGACTGAACCAGCATCTCTTTTCTAAGTTTAGCCCTCTCTTTGTCCTTTCAATTTTCGTTCTTAAACTCATCAATCAATCCTTTTATTTATATGATAGGCCTACATTTAAGATGAACATTACCATAAATTAAAGGTATCTTATGGTATCAGACTTGTTATTATAAAACATGCTTTAGTTAAGGAATTATTGATACTTCAAGTACAAAATGATGATATAAAACCTTGATAAAAATGCACTTTTAAGTACTAATCAGGCTTCAAATTGGCTTGCAATTGGTCTTCATTCTTTAAGCATCTTGCAATTGTGTCCCTGCAAACTTGGGCAAAAATCCTTCTCGCGGCAGGAATCCCTGCTTTCACCCTAGATATTCAAACAAGAATATCTTGAGCTTTCGATATTGAAATCAAGTGATTCAAAAGCCCAAATTCATCTACGCATCCAGGACTACAACTTTGATGAAGGAGTCGAAGGGAGATAAAATTGTTTTAAAGAATAGAATCTGGCAGTAATTTGGTTGATCAAAAAAGGTCTCCTAATTTAATTTAGAAACTGACAATGTCGAGAATCCCAATATGACTGAGAGTATGACCTAAGAACAAATCATCAAAATTCATGATGGAAATAGAGTTTTTAGTGCAAAACTCGGGTCAGGATCCTTCTCGCGGCAGGAATCCCTGTTTTCACATTAGATATTCAAAGGGGAATATCTTGAGCTTCTGATATCGAAATCAAGCAATTCAAAAGCCCAATTTTATCTACATGTCCAGGAATACAACTTTGATGAAGGAGTCAAATCATTTTAAAGAACAGAATCCTTCTCGCGGCAGGAATCCCTACTTTCACACTAGATATTCAAACAGGAATATCTTGATCTTCTGATATCAAAATCAAGTGATTCAAAAGCCCAAATTTATTTGCGCGTCCAGGACTACAACTTTGATGAAGGAGTCAAATCGTTTTAAAGAACAGAATCCTTCTTGCGGCAGGAATCCTTGCTTTCACACTAGATATTCATACGGGAATATCTTGAGCTTCTGATATCGAAATCAAGCGATTTAAAAGCCCAAATTTATGCACGCGTCTAGGACTACAACTTTGATGAGGGAGTTGAATTAGATAAAATCATTTTAAAGAACAGAATCTGGCAGTAATCTAGTTGGTCAAAAAGGTTCTTGATCTGACAATACCGAGCATCCGAATCTGACTGAGAGTTTGTCCCAAGATCAGTGATCCCTAGGACCCAATAAAGGTGTAGGTCAATTTTTCAACATGTCATGAGTGACAGAATATAGCTAGGATGGTCAGATATCGTACGAAACCAAATCAGAATCAGAGCCTAATTTGGAACAAAAAATTGCGACAACAGCAGAATCAGTTTTTTTAGTGCAAATTTTGAGGGATTTATCCAACCTTAAAAACAAGATAACAATGGAACAAATTTAGCATTATGGAGACCCCTAGTCAGTCTAAAAACCTGATGATTTTGGTAGCAAAGGGAAAGGATAAAGAGAGTAGAAAACAGCTCAAATAAGGTTTAAAAAATAATAAGAAAAAAAAAATTTCTCTGCTTTTGTCAATTTTCCAGCAAACATGAGCTACACTCCTGCACTTGGTTCGAAAGAGGTATACAGTGTCTCTAGCATGCACGTGGGGTCCAAAAATGAGTAACAACAGAAGTCATGGAAAAAAGATGAGAAAGTTTTTAGAAGCAAATGTCTTATATAGAATTTGGTCTTTGGACAAAAAAATTCAAGGGTAACATCTTTTGTGTTATTGTGTCAAAGAACATCGACATGGAAAGCATTGTTAAGAACTACTCAATCATAAAGGTCAAAAGTATATTAGTGATTTTTTAAGTGATTATGATATAGGCTACCGATGGGAGCAATTTTTGAAAAGCATAGAACCAAATCCAACATTGTTGATGTTCAGCCTGAGTTAAAGTCCTTTATTGAAAAGTTTAAGTTCCAAATAATAGATTACAAGATTTTGGTAAAATCAAGATCTATATTTCCAATATGTGGTTTAACACACAAGTTAAACCATTTAATTACGAAGATTCCTTGACTCTTTTTTGCAACTCTACATTCCTTACCTAATTAGAGTCAATACGTTCTAGATAAAAAAAAGTTATCAACAAGTTCCTAATTTTTACCTTTCAAAAACAACATATGTGTGACACATAACCAAGTTGTTAAAGACTTCAAAGCTATTGTTAAATCCCTAATCAACACCAAAGAGTGACATATTTCATTGTTTACATATAGTGAAAAGTTATAAAAGGTCTACACTCGCTATTAAAGTTATTGACAGGTCACTCTATGGAGAGTCTAGAAAAATTTAGAAAATAAGAACAATGGAGTCTTCTACAATTCCTTCTTTCTAATACAGTGACCTCCTCAATTCTCTCCAGAGAAGTATGGATACCTTGGATAACAAGGTTATAATGAAGAATTGTTTTATGGACCCATGTTCATTTCCTCAAGATTAAAAGGCTCTTGTTAATGCCCTTTGATTAATAGATGGAATTGTACAATCTTTATGAAGAAGCATAATATGTATTGGGGATTTTTCTTGCTTGGTTTTTGAGAACCTATCTTCTACAAAGGATTATATAAGCCAAAATAAAGTTTATTGAGGAACCTTGACCTTCAAATGAAATTAGGTATTCACATAAAATTGTTCTAAAGTTCTTATTCCATTGCTGCCTCAATTTATATAACACCAAAAGTGGATCGAGAAGATTAGCTCTTCCCTTTAGATTAGAAATCTAATAACTACTTAAACTCTAAATATCATTATCAACTAGGAAACAAATTATTGAAAAAAAATATAAACTACGATAAAAGATCTCTGATAAGGTCTCACGGGCTCATAACAACTCCCTCTTTAAAGAGATGTATTGTCCTTAAGGTAGTAACCAGAGGCTTGTTTTTCATGATTGCCAAATCTTCAGAAATAGCTTCCGCTAGTGATAATCCCTGCAAATGGATGAGGACTTTCTTTTTTTTTTCTTATGCTTATGATGATCCAGAACTACTTGAGTTTTAGGATAGAAAACTTCATCCTTGGTGCTTACCATAAGAAGCGCACTCTAAACTTGGATCTTTTCTCTAGTTTTTTTCTTCAATAATGAGACATAAAATTCAAGATGGATTTGAGCTTCCCTTGGCAATTCTAGCTTGTAAAAGACTATATATACCAATACATTTCAAAACCTGAAATGGTTCATAATATCTAGCTGAAAAGTTTAAAATTGCTTTTTATAAAGACTTAACAATTTTCTATAAGGTTGTAACCTTAAATATACCCAATCACCAAAAAAAAAATCTTTTTCATTATTCTTTGATTCATAACATGCTTTATTTGTGCTTGAGCTTTTTGAATATATTTTTTTTAACTTTATCAAATTTTTGTCTCTTGTAGAACGTGTGCGGCGTCGCGGTGAAAACATCCACCCTAAAAAAATACATCCAATGTGGTAAATGTGGGGAGACAAGGAATTCTTGTCTTTTATTAGTGGAAAAATAGAATGGGAGTCACCACCTAATATTTTGGTCACTAGGAACCCTAACTGGTCTCAGAGATTGGGTACAGGGACTGGTTGCGTAAAGGGAAGGCATTAGCACCCCAAATACGCCCTACCTAAGGTAAGCTGCATTGTTTTATTGTCTGATAAATCTAAGGTCATGTCGTGCTTTCTAGTTGTTGGTCCGTCTATGGTTTAAAAAAAGTTCTCTTCGGTAAAGAGATCCTTATCTTATTAGGTAAAACTTAACCGTTCTAACGTCAACAAAAGAATTTAATATCCACAATATATCTTACGTATAAGGTCGTAACCCCAGATATTAAAAGAAAACAAAATAATTTTTTTGAATTTTTTGAAATATTGGTCAGTTCTCATGACTTTAATAAACTGGTTATTAAAGCCAAAATGCATGCTAAAACTTTTTTTTTAATTTTATAGTTTGAAAATACAATATGATTTTTTATTTTTTATTTTTTATTTTTTTAGAGAGACTTGGCCGTATGCATGAAAACAAAACATTTTTTATGTTTTGACAAAAAAAGAGATATTTTAATACCGGATTTGTATATTTACAATATAAAAATACAAACCAATATTGATCAAAATGCAGTAAAATATTTGCGGAAAATCACATATTTTTTTGAAATAAATTTTGGAAATTTTGTTTTGGGCTGGGACCAGCCCGTCCCATGTGGCTGGACCCAGCAGGCCCCGGCTGACTTTTAAACGCAAGCTTGCGTGAACAATTCACGCACGCCTGCTACAGCCAGGATGTAATTAAATTGCACCTGCATAGTGTTTGTGCAATTATAAACGGAAGGAGAAGGAATGAAAAGCTTACCTGGTTCACAGCCGCTGCTGGGTGAAATTCCTCCTGAGCTTGTAACTGGGATTCTGGGAAGAAGCTTTGATGCCACTCCCTGCGTCTGGCTTCCTTTCCGTTCTGTCTTCCCTTCGTGTCCGCCTCGTCTCCTCTCCCTGCGTCTGGTTCTCTCCCTCTCTCTGTTTCTTTTCTTAGTTCTTCTCCTGTTCTGCTCTGTCTCCTGCTCGTCGTCTCCTCCTCTGTTCTCCCTTTTTTTTCTTCTGTCGTTCTCCCCTCTTCTGTTTGTTTTCCCCTCCCCCTTGTGCAATGCTGGTGCGTTTGTGATGGGTAATGGCAGTGGCTGCTGGACGAAGTAGATGATGAGCTGATCACGATGGCGTTGGCAGTGCTGGTGCGGCTCTCTCCCCTCCTTTTTTTTTTCTCCCAACTGTCACCTCTCCTCTCTCCTTTCTCCCTTTGTTCTCTTTTTCCTTCTGTCGTTCTCCCGCTTATTTCATCATCTTTCTCTGGCTTTTATAAGCCAAAGAATGGCCTGCGGTGCAACGTCCAACTTGGTAACGGCATGTAGAGGAATACTAGCCGTGAAACATTCCCCATAACTGAAGCAATCTGCTGTTTTTGTTGCTGAAATGGCTCCATTGATAGCGCTCATTCACTGTCGAAACCGTTGCCGATGAAGTAGGTGATCAACAGATGTCAAGGAAACGACGCCGTTTGCTAATTCAAAATGCATATTTCTGATTTGGTCCTTGTATTTTTTTGTAATTTTGTAATCAAGCCCCTCGGAAAAATTGTAATTAGACTCCTTAAGTTTAGCATCTTTTCTGATTTAGTCCTTGGTTTTGGATTGTTTCAATTAAATCCCTAATTGACCACCAAACTTCAATAATTATGCAATTAAGCCCATGATTTGACCAAATCAACTCTTCAAAATTATAATTAGACCCATAACTTTAATTTCTTTCAATAAAAGCCTAAATTGACTTGAAAATCAATCTTTTCTTGCAATCAAACCCTCCATAAATTCAATTAAACCTTAGATAAAACTTACTTGAGTCCATAAACTTACTTGAGTCCATAGATGCATCACACTCCATTATGAATTATTTTATAAAATCAAGTAAGGCAAAGACCGGTGTAGTAGTTATGACTTCTTTGAATTTTTGCAATTTTATTTCAGTTGTTGTACTCCATAGGAAAGAATATTTCTTGAGCATTTTTATTAGAGGAGAAACTATTTTACCAAAATTATGGATGAATTTTTGGTAATATCCTGTAAAGACAAGGAATCCTCATAATAAATTTGGTGTTTTAGGTTTTGGTCACTCAACATTGTTGCAATTTTATATAGATCCACTACCACACATGCATGTTTTGGATATAAAATGGCCTAGGTACTTAACTTCCCCTTAGCTAAATTGATATTTTTCAAGGTTAACAAAAAAGTTGATTACCCTTTAATACAAAAAATGTAATCTCAAGATACCTTAAATGGTTATCCTAAGTCTTACTATAAATTAAAATATATTTAAAAAATAAAAATAAACTTCCTCATATAGTCTTTGAACACCTCATTTATGAGAGCTTGAAAGGCAGATTATGCGTTGGTGAGATCGATTGGTATGACCAAGAACTCATAATGTTTTTTATAAGTGTGAAAAGTTATCTTTCTCTCATCATTTGGATACTTAAAAATTTGATGACATCCTGAACACCAATCCAGCTTTGAAAAAATCTATGCATCATGCAGTTCTTTTAGGAGCTCATATATCATAGGAATAGGGAACTTATCCTTGATAATGACTTTACTCAAATAACTATAATCAATACATATACACCACAATCCATCGTGGTTTTTACCAAAATAAGTAGAGAAAAATAGTTAGATGTTAATAGTTAGTTGGTAGTTAATTGGTTGGTTAGTTGAAAAATGGAGGAATTATACTTGTATAAGTAGCTTGTAATATAAATATGTTAAGCAAGAAAAAAATTGAAAGAATGATTTTATATAATCTTTTCTTTTGTTCTTCATCTCTTTTCTTTTAATTCTACAACTCTTTGTTAACAAAGAGGCGTAGAATTCAAAGAAAAGAGATGATGAAGAAGAAGGAGAAGGAGGAGAAGGAGACAGAGAAGAAAGGATTACAGAAAACTGTTCTTTCAATTATTTTCTTGCTTAATTTCATCGTAATACCCTTCATTGTTTTCTTCAGTTAATGTGAAAGTTCACTTTTTCTATTTTATTGTTTTGGTGGGAGCAATTACGCAAAGGAAGCTGTGACATTGCCCTGACTAGGAGAAGAGAAGCTGCAATTTCCTGACTCGAGTGTTTGTATTCTGTTGTATATATGGTGACAGTATCATTCATTCTGAGTAATACTGTTAGATAATATCAAAGGGAGAGGGAGAGCTTGACTACTTCAAATTAGACAATTTCCTATGGATTGACTTTTAGGGAGAGATCGGTGAGGGCAAAGGACAAGGGATTCCACGACTATCTGCCGGTGCCCGCTTATGCAAGATAGAGGATCTAGGTCAAACTACTCTGTACACGCACATGCTCAGGCAGGGACGAGTTTATATTAAGACAGGAAAAATGACGCCTAAAATATATAAATTTCAGGCGCCGCCTTCATATAGAGTATACAAGCAGATAACATGCCATAGCACAAAAAACAAAACACATGGGACAGACGCAAAACTGAAAAATGTGATGAACAGACTAGTTCGATAGGATGGCAGAGGGTGGAGATCCCCTGACATCCAGAATTTTTTACCAGATTCCCACCCTTCATGAATAAGATCAAATCCCTCCACGCACAAAGGTATGAAAGCTTACAATGTGAACATGAAATGTCAAGTAGCATGCATTGAACTTTCCCATGCTGTTGCCTATTCTACACCTACAATATTCTACAACACATTTCTTTGGCTTTTGAACTCCATGCATCCATTTGCTCCATGAACATCATCTTGCCAAGCATGCTGAGAGTGCAACTGCATGATGATCAGATTACAATGCATAAACTATCTCCCCACTGCTGTCAATATCAAGCTCGGATTCAGAATCTAGATCGTCCATGTCATCATCCATGTCCAGATTGTCCATCATACATCGATTAAGACCATGCACTCCAACTGCTGGTACAGTGGCCTCGGAAACTATCTGCATGATTGCATCAACGCTCTGCATGGGCTGATCAGGCTCTTCAAACTGGCTGCCCATAGTTTTTTCATCCATTAGGTCAGCGGGAAGATTCTTCAGAAACCACTCATGATTCCTGATTTCGGGGATGGTAATCCTCTGTCACATGCAAACAGAAAAGGCAGGAGGATCACCAGAAGATCACACAAGCTCAAGTGCTACAGGTTGAATGTATCATCTATATCGTGCTTTGCATGACTTTAAAGCAATTTGAAGTATCCAACAAAAAGAAAAGGGAGAGAAAGTACTCACAGTTGCAGGATCGGCATCAAAAATCCTTGAAATCAGGTGGCAACACTCTGGGGTTATCAGAATGGAGTCTGGAATAGAATACTGGACATTAATAACTCTCTGCACATAACCAACAAAAAAAAATCATAAAAATAAATTGCATAAGAATTAAGAGTTTAGTGAGTAATAGCAGGATCCATTAGTGTACCTGTATTGTCTTTCGGAAGTCTTTAGGCTCGGCAGGGTCCTCGAAGGGATATGATCCAACCAGCATCACATATAAGGTTACACCACACGACCACACATCTGCAACCTGGCATTGCAGAGCAACAAAATATCAACCTGTTTACCATATATGCAGCTGGAACACATGTATGCGCGTGTGTGAAGCATATATCAACTAGGTACTTCTAATGGCCACATAAGATATGTTTAGAAAAGAAGAGAGAGGGGAGTTGAGAGGTGGAGAGAGAGAGAGAGAGAGAGTTTACAAGCATGCCTACACAGGCTTAAGGCTAAAAGCATAGAGCACCATGGGAAAATTGTGTTTCCCCTCAAATCAACACGTGTTCACCTTAAGCAAAATCAAGATGCAGAAAGCACAACTCAAGTTAAAGCCCAAGGCATTGAAATCAGCTTTCTCATCTCTAATTAAATTACATATAAATTTATGGTTTTTGACCTTTAATCAACCTTTATTTCAAGGTAACACTTATTACCATACACAAGGCGCCTCCACTAGCTAATGGACTAATTGCACCTTCTTTGCTTTTCTTTATTTATTTTTTTATTTCTATTCTTTGGTTTAAATATTATTCTTAGAAATAATGCTGCACCTTGAAAATGTGTTTTGCTATATCTACGTGCACTTGCACTGAGTGCTTTGCACCAAGGCTAAACCTACGAAAAAGCTTAAATACTCATTGCAGTTTTAATGAAAGAATACACACGCACACGTCTGGTGATGAAAACTTCCAACCAGCTTTTGCTACTTGTTAGTTGCTAAATAAAACAACCTGCTGGCAACTAATGAATTCCAGTAAGTGTCATCCAAGTGGAACAGAATCAAATCCATTGAAAACTGGAATACCTTATTGTGTAACCAAACACCAAATGAAAAACTAAAAAAGAGCAAACTAATTGAAGTAGAGCGTACCAAAACCCTTCATGAGCTGCAGGCATTGCCAGCAAAAGGGGAAGCGAAGCAAAACTTACCCCATGAACCAAAAAAATGAGATATTGACATTATCATTATTTATCAGCCTTGAAAGAGGAGAAATTCATGCCAAAAAATTAAAGGTCAGGACTGCTTCTAGAGTCCATTCCAGGAACCTTTCTATTATGACATGAACAGCAGGGCCTATTGTATTACAGCCATGGGTTAACCCTTTAAAAAAAAAACTCATTTTCTCAGCCAATGCAATGAAGCATCAGAAGCACGGAAACAAGGGCTACTTGACCTTCAACACTATGGACCAAAACCACTTCAGCAAGCCTATAGCATGATCACTAGTCCTAGACTTATGATATTTTGATAATAAAAGTGAGGATAAGCATGAAAAAACTTCAATCTGCTCCATGTTCTGTCCAAGCAAATCGGAGTTAAGAACAAAAGAATTGCTCAACATTGGCTCAGAGTTGCCTACTATCAGTCTATCACTACTGCAAATATACATACGACGTCATAGATAACCCATTTCCAAACAAATGATCATACATGCATACAGCATAGACCAGCAATCAGTCAGAGACGAGGTCTGATATGCTTGCCTGATTCATCTGTGAGAACTTTCAAGCCATAACAGACAATAAAGAAGGATAACCCCACCAAATGCTCCCAACAATCGTAAATTTGAAGGCTCCATAGCAGTCTCATTGGAAAAACACTTAATGCACACCTAATTCCCAGCTAATAATTATCGCATCCACAATGCTCAAAGCTCACCACCAGAGCCAAAGTAAACAATAACAAGAACAATGTAGAGAGGCCTAAATCTCTTAATTTCCAAATTTCATTTTTCCACCAAACACATTAGTGTGTGTTCGGTAATGCAGTTGAGAGAGCTTTTCAGAATTCTTTTCATCTGAAAAGGAATCAAATTGGTTAAAAAAATTAGATGTTTTTTTATGGTTTTGACATCCTCATATCGAAACAATCGAAAAGCACATAAAAAAACATTAATTTGGTTCTTTTATAGATTTAAAAAAAAAAAACACCCAAACCGCAATAATACGAAATGGTGACTAATTGCCAATCACTTGAAACAAAAGAATAAAAATAGCACTCGGTACAGTAAGAACCTCTAATCTGGGTTCAGCCAAATGATCCTAGCATATTTTGTAAGCTAGGACTTAGAATAAACACAAAGTCCAAGTGCATAAGATGATGTTGGTAGGATGTAATAATAATATTCTAATTGAAAACACAATAAGAGAAATAGTATTACCTTGCCATCATATTCTTGCCTCAACAAAACTTCTGGAGCAATGTATGCAGGAGTTCCCACAGTTGATTTCGGTTGAGAATGAAGCACTGAAGACTAAGAGAGCACCCATACAAATATGTAAGGTAGAAACAATAATTAGTAATGCTAAAGCCTTTAGATAGCGAATGACAATCATGAAGTGCTACAAAACAACAAACAATTATGATTCACAAACAAGAAAAAAATTGAAAACAATAGCTACCGCAAAGGCAGCTCAGGGGTTTTACCACAACACAAATTTGAAAAGCTAAAGATTATTCAATTCCAGTTTAACACAGTGAAAGCAACTTCCGGGCAGAAAGGCATGTTATATGAAATATAAGTAAGAATAGAACTGATTGCCATCCATATTGTAAAGATCCACATCATCTGCCTCTAGAGCACAACCTTTCAAAAGAATCATGTACTCAACATGGAAGCACTACTTAAGTAGGATAATCCTAAGACTTGATCTATGCACCAGAACATTCTTAATCAAAATATATTAAGGTCTGAAAATTTGGTAAATATACAAGTACAGGCCAGACGCTCTGCCCATATGAAAAGAGAATAGGCAAGTGAAAGATAACAATTACCTTGGAGTACCCAAAATCACAAATCTTCAAACGAGGAGCAGGACTATCATCCAACAATGTGTTCTCCAACTTCAAGTCACGGTGACATACTTGCTTCATCAAGAAGAACGTTATTAAAAAGCCAAACAAATAACCTAAAATTTCAGTTTCTATCACCTCGAGGAATTATAAAAAGACAAAAAAGAAAAAAGAAAAGGAACAAGTACCATGGCATGACAATAGCTGACTCCAGATATAAGTTGTTGAAAGAAGAACCGTGCCTGAACCAGAAACCAGAGTCAAGAAACCATAGAAAAAAAATGCAACCATTACACTGCCGAAGAAAGGAAACACAAAAAAAAAAGGTCCAAAGATAATTGTATAGGAACCTCATCCTCGCTGAATCGCCCACTCTTGCAAATTCGCTCAAAAAGCTCTCCTCCAGCTGCATATTCCATTACAATTGCCAAATGGGTCGGTGTTAAAATCACCTGGAGTTAGATTTATATCAATGCATACATATAGCTTAAACCAGCATCCCTTTAAAACACCAACAATCTCATAATAATAATAATAATAATAATAATATAGAAACAAGTAAACTAACCTCTTTAAACCTCACAATATTGGGATGCCTCAATGACCTATGATTTATTATTTCTCTCTGAACATTTTCATCAATCTATAACACAATAATACCCCATCAGAAAAACTTCAGGAATTCCATAATCTAATCATCCTCCCCTCAATATTTAATTTTAATAAACAAAAAATAAATAAATTCAGTGAGAAATAATACTCCAAAAAGCTAAAATAGTCTATTTATATCTCCTCTTTATCTTTTAATAATAGATAGATAGATAGATAGATAGATAGATAGATAGATAGAAATAGAATACATGTAATCAGAAATAAATCCATAAATGAACCAACAACATTAAATTCAGCAACCATCTAAATTTAGCAACCTCCACCATTAATAAACGTGACAAATCAATCAAACCAATCATCAGTTCACAATAGAAAATAAATAAAAATAATAAAAACCAATCTTTATAAAAACAAAAACAAATACGGACCTTATCGCCTCTTTCTATGTATTTAACAGCAACAAGTTCTTTAGTAACTTTATCTCTCATCAGCCGAGCTACACCGAAATTACCCGACCCGATATCTCTCACTAAATCGTACCGGTCACTGTCATGCATGATCGGCATGTCCATTCCCGGTCCTACTGTCATCGCCGATCTATCCATTTGTCTTCCCCGTTTTATCCCTCACCACTCCTGCTTATCACGCATTTACACCAAGGTTACCCTAAAACGATACCGTTTCCGAACCGGGCCACTGGAAGATATTTTTTTTGTGATGATCGGAGCGGAGGCCAATAGATTAGACAGAGAGAAGACTTTCTTTTTTATAAAAGAAATGATGATATTTTTTAAAAACTTATATAACGAAGAGGAGAAGGGAGAGGACGAGACAAGAGAAAAGAGGGAGGAAAACGACGCAGTTTTGTGGTTTTGGTTTTCTTTAGTAATTTTATGTTTTTTTAATCATATTTGCATAGTTGGCAGAAATGGTTTTCTTCTCTCTGGTTGCTGGTTTTGTGCTGTATTTACTGGTTTGTCTATCGCTAGACCACTGCTTTTGTTGTCTTCTTCTGTGTTTTAAATGACTTAAATGCCCTTGTTTTTGGATTTACACCCATCACGTGAAGTGCACGTGATCACTCGGTAGATGGAGTTTATTTGGTTTTTGGAAGGACTTGAAAATATCCAATGGAAGCGTCCGAGGAGGTTAGATGGCATCAAGGCATATTAAAGTATTTTTTACAAGTACGTGTTGTTTTACAGATAGCTAATAAGCTCATGTTTATGTACTTCTTTTAATGCATGTGCTTGGGAGTGCGGTGAATTATTTTTTAAAATATTTTTTATTTTAAAATATATTAAAATAATACATTAAGATGTATATTTAGGAGTGTAATATTTATTTTTAAAATAATATTTTTTTATTTTTAAAAATTTAGTTTAAAATCAACATATTAAAACGCAAAAACCTTCCCAAAAAAAAAAAAAGGACTTTCAGTCATTGGTGCTAAGGCTTCTAGTAGTAGATATATGATAGGAACTTGGTATCTTCTTTATGATTTAATTCTGCACGGGTCATTCATTACTAAATAAGATGTTGATAAGAAATGTCTAATAATTTATTTTTTTCTTGAATAAAATACAAAATAGTGATTGTTACGCTATAAAAAAAAAATTGAGAAAGAAGGACGGGGTAGGTGTAGCCCAAGATAATTATTATTATAATGATAATAGTGGGAAATAAATAAATAAATGGGGGGGGGGGGGGGGGGGGATGGCGTGAAGATGGGTATTCTGATGATTTTGGACAAGTGGGGGTGGTCCGTTCATGAATTGAGGCTTTGGAATAAAGGAAAGTTTCTGAAGTTCGAAGGATTTATTAATTTGGTCGAATAAAATAAGGAAATGGGCATGTGATGTGTGGTGGAGTATGCTGCCCTGAATGTTCTTTATAGTTTATCTTATGGTATGATTAAAGTGGTACGATGCTTATGATACTTTGATTTCTTAATTTTTTTCCCATTTCCTCACTACCTTACCTTATGCCTTTTGTTAGAGGGACCAAATACTATTTTTTATTCATGATAAACTTATATGCAGCTTTTAGCATAACCTCTCATTTATGTCAAAACTCCCTGCTACGTAAATATCAAGAAACAATTTATGGTTATAAATACAAAATAATTTGT
>Ga0325404_1002028_pt1 | contig 21554 bp, 10 predicted proteins | sample PopdelMetagenome_18_FD_205664 | JGI IMG/M metagenome (GOLD analysis project Ga0325404, IMG submission 205664) | Populus deltoides microbial communities from Bellville, Georgia, United States - Xylem-Control-R1 | ecosystem: Host-associated > Plants > Phyllosphere > Stem > Wood/Secondary xylem...
AAGGTCAAATATTTTGATTTATATTTATCTTTTAATTCTTTCATTTTTATCTTTAGTTATCATTAATGATTTTTTTTCTATTTATTAATATAAATAGTTTTTTATTTATTTAATTAGATGCATGCATAACTTTTTTTAATTTATATTTTATAATTTTTTTATGTAAATAAAATGTTTGACAAGCTTAGATATTCAATTTTTTTTTTTTTTGTTAAAAAAAATATCTGACTTATGTAACGTCAGTCAAGCTAAAAATATCCTAAACTTTAGGTGCAACTAGCAATGCTTATGTTCATGTGAAACAGAGAAGAAATAACGTGTGAACATGTAAAGTATTTCAAAAAGAACATCTGAAAATAATAATAATAATAATAATAATAATAATAATAATAATAATAATTGTGGAAACAGGATAAAATGGAAGAAAGAGGAGTCCATACAGGTAGAGATGACAAGTTATATTTGCTCACTAATTAAAAAAAAAAAAATTACGGTTCTTACGACCAACCTCTACATAATCCTGTAATCCAGAATAAACACAACATATATTTTCTGTGGATTTAATTTTCGTGAACAATAATTAAATTCCAAAATTATTGTGAACAATAATTAAATTCCAAAAAAGTTAAGTGGGGTCATTAATGGATTGTAAGATACCCAGCGGCTTCGCCTTGACCATAGAAGTCACCTCCGGTCAGATGTTCTTTGTAATATCGTGACGGGCTTCCTCGCCTGTCGTTACTTGAGTTGTGTTACATACCAAACATCAATGTCTTAATTTTAATAAATATTGAAAATGGACCAAACAAGAAGCAATTGTACGTGCTTGAACCCACATTGACTGGTAAAGTAATTGTGTCGTATGAACTTTGATTTTAAGTCCTTCTTTCGTTCTTCATGAGCAACCATGGCATAACGTGCTTGAACCCACATTGACTAGTAAAGTAATTGTGTCTTATGAACTTTGATTTTAAGCCCTTCTTTCGTTCTTCATGAGCAACCATGGCATCTCTCTTCCAGCTCCTCTCTTACCTCTACACCATGGCCATAGCCCTTTTCGATCTCCTTCTTCTAAGAGCTGTCCTCCTAATCCGATCCGCCGTGCCCGGAAGTGTGGTCACACATTCTGATAAACTTTTTCGCATAATTACCACTCAATATTTCAACCTCGTTGAAGAGAAAAACCCAACTATTTGTTACAGTGAAAACTTGAGGCATCATGAATCAAGAGAATGTGCGGTGTGTTTGTCTGAGTTTCTGGAAGGTGAAAGTTTAAGGAAATTGAAATGCAAGCACACTTTCCACAAGAATTGCCTTGACAAATGGCTAGAAGAATACCTGGCTACATGCCCACTTTGCAGGACTAGGGTTTTGCCGGAGGGACTTGTGGCCACTTATCATCTGCTCAAAGATCATATAGAGAATGGCGGGAGCTATGATGACGCTACCTTCATGCTATCTGCATTATATGGTGATTTTTTACGTAGACTTTTCTAATTTACTTGTTACATACACTTTTGTGTTTCTTGGATTTTGTTCCATGCTGGGCTTAAAACTTGAGTCTTGCCGGGGTTTTAGGTTTAGATCATTAGAGGTATAGATGAGGATTTAATGTTAGGGAAGGACTATATATTATTTTCGTTGTGTAGTTCAAAATTTATTAGAATAAAAAATTGAGAGATTACTATCATCTTCTTCTTTTTTTTTAATGTATAACAGCTCCTACCAATTGAGAGATTACTATCATCTCATTCTCGAATATTTTTTTAACAAAAAAAAATTTCTCTTATTTTAAATTTGTAACTTTTCTTCAAAGGTTACACCAACCTATTTTATTTAGAAATATATTAAAATATAAATATATTTTTAACACAGGTTTTTTTATAAATTTAGTTTGAATATATGACAAAATAAAATTATCGGATATAAAATATAAATATAAAAATAAATAATCTTATAACTTTTTAAAGTTAAAAAAAAAACTTTCAAAAAATATCTTTAAGAAAAAGGTTTTAAATTCCATTTCTTTTCAACTTGATTGGTATAAATAATTAATTGTTGTGTATAATTTTAAATTCTATAGTTTAGGACTGTGATTGACTAATATAAAGAAATTATAGCTACTAAAATACAATCAAATATTTACAAGAATTCTAGTTATTCTAGTCTATCTATATAGTTAGCATATATAATTAGATACCAATCAAAAGCGTGAATGACGGAGAACCAATTTGGGTCAAGTCTTCATTTATGTATATTTTATTATTTAAAGCAAAATAATATTTATTTTTAAATTAGCACTCTTAAAAGAACTAGAACACTAACACAGTTGAAAAATGTTTTTGCAAAATAGTACAAGTAAAAAAAAAAAAAATCATAGTCGGGAAGTGTGGTTTGTTGAAAAATGACTGTGGTTTTTCAACAGATCACATTTTTCAATTATATTATATTTTATTATTTTAAAATTTTATTTTAATATTATCTTTTACCATTGGAATGTTTAGTCGTGGTAAACCAATAACTTAATACTAAAAGGTTAAAAATAATAAAATTAGCTTAAACAATACATTCAAAACCTAATTTAAGAATTTTTCAGAGCTCAAATGGTTATAATTAGTGAAATCTTCAATAAAATCAGATATTTAAAATTACTTAAAAATTTTAATCGAAATTAAAAATTATAACTTTTTATTTTTAATTTGTAAATATGGCACAAGAAGACATCTCAATGTTAAAGAATATATTAAAAAAAAATACCAAAAAAATAAACTGCAATTCCCTATTGTGGTTTTTCAATAAACCATATTTTTCAACTGTAGTTTTTTCTTTTTTGTCTTTTGCTATTTCACAAAATATTTTTCCAGTTTTTACTGTAGAAACGACACAGTTTTCCACCAAAACTACATCATTTTTGCGAGCTTCGAAGAAAACAGCATTGTTTTTTCACCAGCAAAATCACTGTTTCATTAAATGGATTTTCGTTTTAGAAAGGTCCAACAAATTTTGTATTTACATAAGGACAATTGTATTATTGTAATTAAGGAAAATAAATGCTACTGAAGTTTTTCAAAGAGCTAAGTGGGGCCAATGAAGAGTCGTGTGATTCATGCAGTTTATTTTTCCACAAATTAAATCAGACCCAAAAATAAAGTAGCCGACAACGCTCACACTGAACAAGCTGAAACGCCAACATCATTAAATAAATGCTACTAATGTCCTAACATGGATCAAATGTCCGCAGTTTCACATTGATCAGTGTGTGAATCGTTAGCCAGTTTGGAAGTCAAGCTGGGATTGTATTTTAAAATATTTTTTTTGTATGAAAATATATTAAAATAAAATTTTTTATTTTTAAAAAATTATTTTTAATATTAATGCATCAAAATGATTTGAAAATATAAAAAATATTAATTTCAAATAAAAAAAATAAAAAATTTTTAATTTTTTAAAAAACACTTTTTAAATAAAAAAACAAACAGATATAATTATAATTAGCTTCTAAAATAAACAAACATATCCAACAATTGATTGCAGCACTGAAAATTTGAGGCAGCAATCAAGAGAATTTTTTGAAGTGAAAGTTTAAGGAAATTGAAATGCAAGCATTCATTTTGGTGCCACGATGACTGAGGTTACATGCTCAGTGGTGGTGAGAATTTATTTATTTTTGTGTTTTAAAAATATTTTTTTAAAAAAAATAAATATTTTTGTTTTGGTTTAAATTATTTTTTTTATTCAAAATTGTTTTGATGTACTGATATTAAAAATAAATTTTAAAAAATAAAAATAATATTATTTTAATATATTTTTAAATAAAATATATTTTAAAAATTAACTTATACTGTAATATGAAATGGACTTGAAAGCTGCTCAGGAGGAAATTATGACCAACTGTGGTCGGCTAAAAGAAAATGGTGGGTGCTATGATGACTCCATTTTCTATTTATCTGCTTCACATGACGATGATATATGTAGACTTTTTTTATTATTATTAATATAGATATTAAGGTCAGTTTGTGTGTATTTCGATTAATTTTACGGGTTCTAAAGTTAATAATCATGTAAGCTTCTAGTGATTATTATATAAGCAACCACAGAGCTAGAACCTGAGACCACCGAGAGAACAAACCATTTAATCTTAAATTCTTATAATCGGGTTGCCTCCTATATGGTTCTTTTTTAATATGCCTGTCACTTGCTTTTGTGTTTAATGGATTTTCAACATTTGGGCGCATAAGATTTGTGAGTTGGCATTTTAAATGAGTTGGGCGGAGATTTAGAGATGAAGGAGAAAAAAATTAGGTCGAATCTCTGGTTTAACTATCCATCTATATTCCTTACATATTATCTCGATCTGAAAAGAAAAGGAGAGAACCAGTTATTTAAGTCAACCATGTGTAAGTAACATTAATTGTGTTTTGTTTTGGTTTTTTTTTTTTGGTCAATGAAAATATTGTCTCTCAATAAAACTTATAAAAAAAGATTTTTATAGTGATTTTTATTTTCAATGTATTTATGAAATAATGAATATTTCAAGAGATAAAAGGGTTGGGTAAAACGTTTGCAAGCATATCCTCCTTCTCTTATATAATTAGCTAAGGAGGCCCCTTAATTTTGTTTTTTTTTTTTTTAATACAACTATTATATAGGCTTTTCTTCTTGCTAGGGGCCCATCCCAGGTTACAAGAACCGGGGCCCATACGCGGCCCGGATGAATCTATGGTATAATCTTAGCAATGGATTGCTGGAAAGCATTCACATTGACTTGAAAAAGAAAGAAAGAAACGAAAGATTAAACACTATGACCCATCACAGAGCTTGTATGGAGGCCGGTAGTTCATACCAGGTCAGGCATTTTCTTCAAGATTCGAAGTAAATGGATGGTTCAGAGTATACTTTGACTGGGAAATCCAATCTTGTCCTTTGCAAGGAAAAGGGAAAAAAAATTTGAGTAGAAAACAAAGCAGGGATGGGGAATGATGGGCGCTTAAGCTTATAACTTGAGAGCAATGTGGTGTGTGTACACATGCTTGGTCCAATTCATAATTTTCTCACAAGAATCTACAGACACAGAGAGATTTCCCCAAGTCCAGATTCCAATTCAGGAAACTTGGAACAGGGTTTTTTTCATTTATAACTCAAACCTTACATCATGGGATTCTGCACATAAGAAGAGAATCACCTTCAAAAACACTTTCATGTACAAAATTACAAGTAAAAGAAAGGAAATAAAACACAATTTCCTCAGGCTTAGGCAGAAAAGAAGCCATTAGATGCTGCCAGACTCACCTGGCTCTTAGGCTCCAAAACCAACTTGAGAAGCTCCATCTTTTCTTTCCCTATTTTATTCTTGATGCTCTGAGCCAAGACAGAAGCGCAGGAAACCCAGTTAATCTCCATGTTTCCTTCTCCACCTGCAGCCTTCCTTGAATTCTTGACCCTCCTTTCATACTCCTCAGCAACCAAAATAGCAATATCAGACATTTCTCTCAAAATCCTGAGGTAATTAACACCTTGCTTCCTCTCACTTTCTGAAAACCTGGATTGGTGACTGAATTATGGCAGCAATCTCACCTTGGAAACTATTTATAGGAAAAGGTGAATCTACAAATGTGGATAAGCCTGACGATTTTTTTAGGTTATTTAGCATCTTCTTATATATTATTTTGTGTTAGTCTTGTTTGTTGTTTTGATGTCGGTCACGGATTAGATGTTCTCCCTTTCTATGGATGATTACACTTTAAAATAGAATATTAATTTAATTATGACCCACCGAGCCCACTAGTTGAAACTTCTAGCTGATCCCATCAAGCCACATTTTCTTCTCCTATTCATATAAAATTGACTCGTGCCCTATGACGTGTACCAAATACATGTAAGATTTCCAAGCTTTGTGTCACTTGGACCTCTTGAATTCAACCTAATTTCTTGCTACAACTTGTTCTATACTTTATTACATATTTTATCAAATTATTTCTAACAATACCGAGGAACCTATGCCCTAAAAAAAATAATAGAATTATACAAAATTCTAAACTAGTTTTTTTAAAAAAAAATTACATAAAAAGTTTTCTTGGATCAAAGCAAATCAATTCAAACTAAGGGTTTTTTTATAGATAATTTTAAAAAAATATTCAATAGTTTTTTCTGGATACTAGTTTGAAGTTTAAATTCATAAAATCAAAGGAGAAAACAGAACTCTTTCCAATCCCTTAAAAATTATAAACATGGATTGTAATTGAGAAAATACTAATGCTTTCCTACGAAGTAAAGTGATGGGAAAGGGAGGGTAGTCTGGTAATAGGAATAGGAGCAAGCCGTGGCTTTCAGCCGTCGGCGGGCGCCCACCATTTCTCTTGCAGCAGTTTTGGCTGGAGTCCCCTGTTTTTTTACAAAGCCAAGAATAAATATCAAGTTGAACATCATTATTATTGAACAAGTAAATTTCATTTTTTCAATTAATAATTTTATCCAAAAATTGGGGGATTTTTCCTTTGATTGTTGCCGGCTTAGGAGGAATAATATTTATATCATAAGAAATATTATAAGCTATTGAGTCAATTTTAATTGTAGGAATATAACGTAAACGCAACTAAAATTAAAAATAATTTCTTTAATCAATGGCAGAAGCAATGATTGTGTGCCCAAGCAAGCCAAGCTCCCAGTATAGATACGTCTTCCCTTTCAATTATATATATTTTTTTAAAATAAAAAATATCAAAATGTTAATAGTTTATTTTCTAATAAAAAAATTAATTATAAACTTAAAATATGATGCATATTATACTCTTTTCTAAATATTGATACAACGATATATTGAAAGTTATTTAAAAAAAAAAGAAAACGACATATTAAATCGATCTAGTTTAAATTGTTAAACTTATGATTCAGGTCATGAGACCGTGATAATTTTATAAAAAGAAAATCAAAATAAGTTATGAAAGCTAATTTCTAATCAACCCAATATTGAAGGACGAAATTGAAAAATAAAATATTAAAATAAGAAAAATAAAATAAAAAAACTATTTGAGTCAACTCAGGTTTATTTGTCAAACCTACAACCCAAGTCATCAAATTAAAATAACTCTATAGAAAGCAAATAAAAAAAAAACTTACGAGGCTCACTTTCCAATCAACCCAATATTGTAGGATCAAATCGAAAAAAAAATCAATTAAAAATGAAAAAAAAAACAGACAACTTACGCTAACTTGTTAAACTCGCAATCTGAATCATGAGACCAAGATAGCTTCATAAAAAAATTGAAGTTCCATTTCCAATAGATTCACTGTTGAAGGTTGAAATCAAAAAAGAAAAAACTAAATCCATGAGATCATGATAACTCCACGGAAAGAAAATTAAAAAACAAATATGAAGCTCAATTCCCAAATAATCTAATATTGAATGATGAAATTGAAAAAAAATCAATTAAAAAAAACCAGAAAAATGAACTGAGTCAACCCGATCAACCTACCAAATCAGCGACCTAGGTCATGAGATCTAGATAACCCAATAGAAAGCAAATATAAAAAAAATAGAAAGCCCAATTTCCAACTAATTCATGTTGAAGGATGAAATTGAAAAAAAATAAATTAGAAAAAACAACATAAAAAATTACCCGGGTCAATCTAGGTTAACTTATTAAACTCACGAGTTGGGTCATGAGATCAAAATAGCTTAAAAAATAAAAATAAAAATTATAAAGCTCCATTTCCAACATATCAAATATTGAATGTTGAAAATGAGAAGAAAAAAAAAACTAAACCCATGAAATCTGGATAACTCCATAGAAAGAAAATTTAAAAAAATTACGAAGCTCAATTATCAAGTAGCCTAATATTGAAGGATGAAATAAAAAAACTAAAAAAAAAATTGAGTTGATGAAGGGTGAAAAAAATGACTAAAAAATAAATTGAAGGATAAAATTGAAAAAAAAAATCCAATTAGAAGATGCAACTTCGATCATGAAATCGAGATAACTTCAGAGAAAACAAATAAAAAAATATGAAATCCAATTAAAAAAAATTCAATTAGAAAAGTACTAAAACAATGAGCATATTCAACCTAAGTTAACCTACCAAACTCGCGACTTGAGTCATGATATCGGGATAACCTCATAGAAAAAAAAATTAAAAAACAATTATGAAGCTCAATTTGCAACCAACTCATGTTGAAGGATAAAATTGAAAAACAAATCCAATTAGAAAAAACAACAACTAATTGAATATTTTTTTATAAACCCAAGTAAACCTGAATTAACTTGTTAAACTCGCGACCTGTGTAATGAGAACAGGATAAATTCATATAAAGCAAATCAAAAAAAAATTTAAAGGTCAACTTTCAACAGATTTAAAGGATTGAATTGAAAGCTAAGCGGCTGAAGTGAAAATCTTTGGTAACTTGGGGGCGGTTTGAAAGTTTTATTGAAATATTCATTTTAATCTCTTATATTTTTTAGGTATAAGGCGACCAGTCTCTTGAATTTCAAGACAATATATACATTTTGGTACCTAACTTTATTTTTCTCTTTTTTCAATCCTTTTCTGTTGGGAGGAGAGGGAGGGAGTTGTCGAATTCCGGCAAGAAAAGAGAAACTGGTCGTTGGGGATGATTCTGACCACCAAAATGGTTGATTTTTGTGTCAAAATGTTGTATATGATGAGGGGGGTTACGTTTAGTTTTTTTTTACCTAGAAAACACCAAATATCTAAGCCCAGGAAGAATTTTTTTTCCAGGTGGATTTCAGGTTTTTGGGCGGATGTTTGGCTTTTTTGTGGTTATGGATTGGTTTAGCAATGTCTCTGGGTGTTTTTTTAGGTGTTTTGGGTCAAAATGGATTGAAAATATGATTTTTAGGTGAAAACATGACAAACCACGTTTTTTCAGCCACCACACTAATCAGATTCTGAGTTGAAGAGGTGACGACGTCCTCCCCATTAAACTTATAAAAAAAGGCCCGCACTTAGGCATGGCGTTGCAAGCCTGAGTACGGGTCGTTGCATTATTGGGTCAGGCGCTAGGCCTGGCTTACTAGGTCCACAAGCGCCTGGTCTGGTTTCTTTTTTCTTATATTCTTTTTTTTGTTTTTCAGTTTTTTTAAAATAATGTATTATTTGTGTATATTGTTTAAAATAAGTTTTTGGTTTATGTTTTCATTAGATTGTGATTATTTTTAAATGATATTGGATGTGTTTAGTTTTTAAAGAGATAAGTGTGATTCATCTGTAGTTTTTTCTTAATTTTTTTTAATATTGATTTTTTTATAAGATTTTTCATATAAACAATCTTGCATTTTTTTTCTTTTTATAATTATTATTCAATAAATTTTATGTGTGTGTCGGTTTCTATTACAAATTTTATGTGTTTTTTTATTACAAATTTATTTTGATAGAGAAATTTATTAAACATGACCAAGTAAATTACCTGTGTTGCGATGTAAGATATCTTGATCTTCATTTTTGCTTAGTTTTCTCAATTTCATTTTTGTTTATTGTTGATGATTTTTTTTCATTACTTTACACAATGGTTATTGGGTTGTTTAATTAGATACGTGCATAAGTTTTTCGATTTACATCTAAGAGTTTTTTTGCTATATATATATATGCATAATCTGGTGGAGGAAACTATTTAGCCAATGCTTGCCCAAGAAAGTTTAAAGGCTTTAGGTACTCTTAGGTTGCTTTCTCTTGGGGGAAACATTTACCTTCTAAGAGCATCTTCAATGGAAAATGCTATATTAAAGAGCCAAATGGAGAAAATAGCTTTTTGAATAGTGTAAATATAACTTTTTTTTATTATATGTATTCCAATGGTAAAAAGCTATTTAGAAAAGTCAATTATATTTTAATATATTTCATGTTAAATTAATTTTAATATAATTATATAACTAATTTAGATATTTTATATATAGTATGATTATGATGTTATTAATTATATAATTAATATGAGTAATTTATAAAATTAATATAAAATTAATGAAGTAATATGAAAGTTAAAAGATATAATTTTAAATGAATATTTTTAATTTTAAGTTTTATATATTATTGTTAAAAATTTAATTTTTTAAAAGTAAATTCAAATTCAAACTTTGAAAAAAAAACGCCAACATTTTAAATTTTGATTTTCAATTTTTTTTTAAAAAAATCAAGCTTTGAAAAAATGACCGCCAACATTCTAAGATTTTACAATTTGAAAAAATAATCCATCTATAAATATTCTCATATACCTTAATATTTTTTCTCGTCATTTTCTTCTCTCCAATCTTTGTTATATTTTATTAAAATTCACCATGAATCATTCTAATTTTAATTTTTATAATGCTTTTGATTTTGATGATGACACTTCTGTGTTCGCTTTTCAAGTTGCTACCCCTGTGGTTGCAGAAGAAGAATCAAATATTCAAGGGCGGAGACAGGGTATCGTGGCTCTATTCTTTGTCACAATATTGTCAATCGTAATAGAAAGACAGGTGAGTTAAGGTTATATAATGATTATTTTGCTGAAAATCCTAAATTCACTGAAAGTCAATTTCGAAGAAGATTTAGGATGAGTCGTCGTCTTTTTGAATCCATCTACATTAAAAAAAAAAATCAAGTTAAAACCTTATAAGAGAGTGTAAAAGAAGCTTACATTCAATGTCTAGCAATTTTATAGTTTACATACATGTGAATTAATAGTAAGCATTGCCTCCTACTTGTTCTAACATAACAATTTGACTATTTTTTGGAACTAAAAGGGAATTGATATACTGGTTTAATTGCATTTTCAACAAGACAAAATATAATTGACCTCTAATTAAACACAGACAATCAAAAATAAATTTTAAATATGTCACTCTATATTTTTATCAATATCAACTACCATTATTAATTCCTCTCAATTTTATCAAAGATAACAACATAAAAAAAAATTATCTTCCTTAACTCATATTAAAAACATAAAATAACAAAGAAATAAAAATCATCACAAATATTAAATTAACAACAAAAGGTCTAAAAAATCAAGAGATATAAAAGAGAAAATAGAAAAAGCTTTTAAACAAGCATACCTTTTTAATTTCATCTAATTAACACAACCGATGTTATTAATTAACCGGAGAATAATTGATTTTTATTTTTCTAAATTTGAGAGAAGGGTGAAGCATAATACAAAATTTTAAAATCTACAAGTTCTTTCCTCCTGTATTTAAAGAAAAAAAAAGAGAAATGTTGGCCTACGTCTATAAAAATAACCGTTTGCCAATAGTCATTTATTTTTGCCATTTCTACAGTAAAATGTAGAAATGGCTCTTCACATAACAAATAGCTAAAATAGCTATCTGTTTGCCTCATGCATTGGAGTGAAGAAATGGAGAAATAAAAGCTAAAAGGACATTTTTTAACATTTGACTTTTCATTTAGCTCTCCCGTTAGAGATGCTCTAAGATAAGTGTTTGGGGTATGTACTATACTCATTTTACACACTAGGTTCAGACACATAAATAAATACATAAAATATTTTTGCAGACACTTAATTAAGTTATTCAGATCCTTGTAATAATAAGGAGTTAACAACCATTTGTTACTCTTTACTTGCTAATAGTTGCTGAAACTTCACTTTTCATTCAAAAGTTGGATTTTCATACTCTTTTTGTTCATCATACCACCTTTTGTTTTGAATTGCTTAAACAATACCTATATTAGATTAATATCCCTTTACATTTTATAATTTGATTCTTATCTGAAATTAAGATAGTTTAAGTAAGATTTTTGCATGTTACTTATCTTTTGCTTGAAAGTCAAATCATATACATTTTAATGTTACCGGCTCTTGATTGCAAGCTTAGAAAGTGCTTTTTTTTTTTTAATCTTTCAATTGTCTTACAATTAAAAGCAGTGCGCATTTCCAGAAATAGTGTGGCGCGAGCAACCTATCTAGTTCAAATAAGATAACACAATATCAAAAACTCCTATCTTGAATGATAAAATTGAAAAAGAAAATTAATTCTCAATCAATCTAAGATTCTCTATCCTTGAAGAATGGAATTGAAAAAGAGAATTAAGTCTAATCTAATATTGAATGATAAAATAAAATAAAAATCAGTTTAAAAAATTTTCTAAAGTAAATTTAACAAAGAACGATAAATAAAAAGAACCGAGATAACCTATATCATTTTCAAAATTAATAAAAAAATTTATAGAAAGCAAATAAATAAAAATAATGAAGCTCAATCTGTAGTTGAATAAATGCTAAAAAATAAAATTGAAAAAATATAAGTTAAAAAAAAATAAAGCAAACCTCTTAAACCTTGATTAATCTCCAAAACTTAAAACCCCTTAAATCCTAGACTCAATCTCAATCAAAAAACTCAATTATCAACCAATTTAATATTTAAAAATAAAATAAATAAAAAACAATATCAATTATAAAAATTTACCAAAGTAAAAAAAATTAACAATAAAAAAAATAAAGATCAAATCTGATAATTAAAAAAAACTGAAGAATAATAAAATCATAAAAAAAACTCAATTTTAAAATTCTTTTTAAATATAACAAACTTGATCCAAGACAACAACAAATAAATCAAACAAAATAAACTTGGCTTGAGTCAACATGAATTAACCTACAAAATTTGTAAACCAACACATGAGATCGGAATAACCCATAAAAATAAAATAAAATAATTCAACTATAAAAATGACCTTAAAAAGGACCGAACTTTAAGACACTCTCATTATTGAATATTTCATCTACCATCTAGCATGCTTTTATGAGACCATCTAACTTGATTGCTAAACTAAGATTTCATCTTCATCTTCATCTTCTAACCCTGGGGGATAAAGATCCTTCTGTATCTCAATCTATGCAAAGATGTGAGGTGATGTGCAGGATAAGGAAAACAGGAAATAATAGTACTGGAGGGAGCACTTCCAAATACATTACTTGGGCGAGAATTACCGATAAACCAGCAGTTTCATGTAGAAACAGATATATTTCTTTACAGTAAACAAAATGAAATACATAATTCAGTATTTTTCGAGACGTCAACTTCAAAGCCAAGTTCTTTGGTAAATGGTAAACGGTATATGCCAGAAATATAGCTGATGCAGAGTGATATATTTTCCGGCGGTAATTAATTACAATCTCAAGCGCACCACGCTTTTTGAAGAAAGCCATTGAACACAAGAAATTGTTCTCTTCAATTGATCACAGGCATGAAATATACGATCAAGTCTTTTGTTAGCCATTTCAGGGTGGCCTGTTCAGGTTGTCTTAATTGATGGAAGGTTTGTAACAATACCAGGCAATTTTTACAAATCATCATTCCCAAATTTATATATGCAGCTGAGCCATCAAAGTGCCTTCGCTATCTCTTACCTTGTAACTGCCTACGACGTTGCTGTTGATAGATTTCAAAGGCCACAATATAGACTGACATACCAAAACAGAGTCAGTCTGTCTCTCCTGTGATCAATATATCACCCCCTTTAACTCAGAGAAGCCCCAGATTTTTCAGCTGCTGAACATGTTCAGTTGGAAGTGGTGGAGGAGACCAGTCCGATCCCGTCATTTCACCATCAACATCCTCAACAACATATTCCTAACAGAGCATATTAAAGTCATTTCACAAGGGAAACAAGTCATGATAAATATTTAGACCAAGAAACCTGCATGGATGCCAAAATAGTAAATATTTGATGCAGTAACCAGCAAAAATGTTTCAAGAATGTGATGCAATGATATGCCAAAGTGAAAACATCATCCCAAGATAGATCTTTAAGCCAAGGATGCAATGTATAAAAGCAACCTTTGAAGTTTTCATTGTAAAGGACTTCCGGACCTAATGAGTTGGCAAAGATGGTTACCTGACAACATTTTTTTTTCCTTGAACTGATCATTACCTCAATCGAGAGAAATTTGGTATATCAATCAAAATTGTGCTAAGCCTGAGAAATTCTACAGAGCCCTGAATGTTAGTGCCAGACATGTCTCACAGAAATTCACTAAGTCCTTTTATTTTGTTTTGTTTATTTTTTTTTTACCATTTTTCTACTGGAGCCAATTCCCTCACAAAATTCAGGTAAGATTTAGTGGGCCAAAAAGTAATACGAGTAATACTTTCTTTTTTGGTTGGTGTTGGTGACTTCCTGCACCGTAGAAATTATACTGAAGCATATTAAAAAAGATACGAAGGCAGGTGACTGCACTCACTTTTGTTAGCATCCTTTTCGCAAGTATATGATAATGCCGCTGCCAAATTCGTTGTCCAACCATTGTGGCCACCAACACGCTGTAGAATATGCCAATCACAGTAAATAGTCCAAGCACTATCAAAGCCATTATAAACAATAGTGGTAACCCTGCTTCACCAGCACCTCCTAAGCAACCACATTCACCAGCTGTGCTTGCACAGCTCTCAAAGCATGTAGTACAGTCTGTCCAGATACAAAGAGTGCCAGGTAAATGACAATCTGCACACACTCTGCAAGATTAAGGAAACAGACAGATCGCATAACTCATTATTTGATTTAATTTCTCAAATCCAGTAACCAAAATGCTAGGTAAAAAAGTAGGAATGAAAAAATTACGAGAGAATGTTTTAGTGTATCATATGTGTTTAAAAGAAAAAAGAAAAAAAAAATTGAACTCCTGCCCTAATGCCCAGAGTTTGTGTTTAATACACCACCCAAATGAACTCCAGTGCCAAACCTTGATTTGGCCCCAATTTAAACTTTAAACACCCTTCTAACACACCAACGAGAAACTTATGGTAACAACCTGTTCTGTTGAATAATATTTACTTAAACACTCAAATATTAGTTTTCAATCAAATTATCAAAACCTCCCTAAGGTTTGGCCTGCTCAACATTTCATCCCTCTTTTTTCTCAAATCAAACACTAAATCTATAGATGATGAAGAACTATAAAAAAATTAAAAAGGTACTACTGTCATATTATATTATTTACTAAATGCTATCTGAAACCATTGAGAAGAAGGAAAAAAAAATCCATTTAAAACAAATGATATAGAGATGATAATTAAGGAAAATAGAACAAAGTGAAGTTTAGGGGTATTTTCAACATATAAGAACATTTTAAAATTCAAATTTGGCACATTAGACTTTACAAATGGTAACCTAATGCAAGGATTAAATTGTGTTTGCATTGTAAAGGTCAGGGATGTAAGGGATTGATTTAGAAATGCAAAGATGTGAAAGTTGATTAGCCCAAACATCAGGGAGGTTTTGGTAATTTAACCAAAAACATAGGCAGAATCCAATGTCCCAGATAGGGAAAGACTACAATAATCTTTTCCTTTGTTCAATTAGATAAATTGGCGTGCAAACAAAAAATAAATGGAACTTTAATGTAATAAATGACAAGACCTCAAAGTTCAACATGATGCAGGATGCTATTTTTTAATTTTATGGCATAATTATTTTTATTGTAATATTCATTTAATTGTTGAGATTTACAAGAATTTGTTTAATTTGGGAATCCTAATGCTAGTTGGATTCTCCTAGTTAGGCAAGTTTTAATACAAATCTTTACTCTATAAGGATTTTAGATCTATAATTAATATAAATAGGGTTGTCTAGCTTATTTTTTAGGGAATATTAATAAAATATACATTTCAGAGTTTTCTCTACAATTAAGTGTTGTAACCTTAGGGTTTGAGAACCTAGTGTTTTTCTCTACAGCTTTGGGCTGTAAAATTGTAGGGATTGAGGAATCCTAGCTTTTACAAATGACCACAATATAAACATATTGTTCCCAAGGCAAGTCAAGGATTCTACACCACACATGAATTTGCTGGCGGTTGTTTGATCTCAGCTTTTGTGGGCAGGAGTGCTAGCGAATACATCTAGATCAGCAAACTTAGTATTCTCTTTTAAAAATAAATCAATCAAATAGTTCCTTTATGCACAAGTAACCAACAACATTACTAGGTTATGGTTCCAACTATGTGGCTTCTGACAAAGAAATCCAAGATGCCCCTGCCTTCAACATTTTTTAATTAAATGAAATCCCTCCAGAATTTAACCCAACATTTTTATTATTGCACCAAGATTTTTTACCTCACATTTATGGTTTTGAGCAAGATTTTTATTATTGCACCAATCAAAGGAGCCTAGCATCTAAGATGTTTTTAAATTCCTCAAGATTTGAAAAGGCTTTTAAATTCCTCATCTCTTCTATGAAGAGGAAGACACGTTAAAGAAAAATCAAATCTCTTAATAAATCACAATTGACAACTCTAACATACATTTTCCTCTGCACGTCAAGTAAACCTAACCCCACCACACAATTACAAGGATAACAAAATGATAACCCAGCAGTGAGAATAATTATATCATGTGCATCAGTTGTTGCAAGAATATAGAGCAGAGTTATACCCAGGCTGGCAGCAACAAAGACATAACTCCCGACAAGGCTGAGCCAAATCATTGCGTACTCTTCGATCATAGCAAGTTATGAAGCACCCGGATAGCCCCAGCAAAGCAAAGAATAATAGTGCTCCTGTCCGACAACATTCTACCATGAAGATTCTATACAAGTATTCTGGAAAACATAATGCAAAATAACAGACCATGCTTGAATCCTCAACATAAATCTCACATGCCTCCAGACACCAGTTAATCAAACTGTATTTTAAAATTTTAATGTTACCAATTTTTTAAAGTTGAAAAGACAAATGGTATTTTTTTTTTTCTTATACTTTTCATAATATGCTGAAATTAATGGACAAATGGTTCAGTTTCTAAATTAGTAACAGACATTCAAGCAGCCAATTACATAAAACTCCAGAACAATTTGTGTGATTTCATATAAATATGGGACAAATAATCTAACAAGAATAGCCAGATCTACTAGTCAGTTCAAGTCGGCAGCCAATTTTTATGAATAAATACCATTCAAGGTTGCAGACCATGGAGATATGCAACCTTCACGCACCAAGAAAAATATTTTTTAGATTATAAAAGAATTGATATCATAAATCAAGTTAAGTTCGATACACTTAAGATGACAAAATGACAGGACCATGAATAGATAAACATGGGCAAGTTGAGCATAACCCAAGTCACAAACAAAATAACTATTAATCTGTAAGAAAACCATGATACTAGAGCTGTGTGTCATAAGCATGCATTGAGAGGGATTATGATAACTATCACTTCAGGTTTTTGAGATTACCACATATGTAGTAGAAACTAAGCTCACTATCAAAGCCCCATGCAAGACGAAGCCAAGACTTTTGATAAGTGTCAATTAGGTACACCAAATATGCTAGTGAAGCAATTACCTGAACCAAATTAATATAAATAAATAACAATAGAACCTCTGATGCGAGAAGAAAGAAAAAGAACAAGAAAGGTATATATCAAAATAACCAAAAGCAGGGTACGGACGACCTACAAGCTGAACAGCCAGAAATATAAACGCAATGTCTCTGGTCACAAAGAATCGAAATTTCAGAGTTCGCCATTTCCTATCAGTAGCAACGTGAACTCTCAAATGGTAAGGAGCCTTGCAGGTTGTGCAATGAGCAAATGCAAACCCTTCCTGAAAAAAATAAACAGATTGTCAGGAGAAAAAAAAGTAGCTCAATAGCAGAAATTCCAGGGTAAGAGGGGACAAGTGGCAGGTTAACTTGTTGCATAGATAAAATTAATAACTTATCGCAAAGAGCATCATTTTTTTTCGAACCATCAAGTGTCGGCAGGAACTTGACAGGAAAAGTAAAGAAAGTGAACTGCTTCATGTAATCAAACGGACTCCAGCAAACATAACTATGACAACCTACATAACCTGCCTCCAGATTTACCATGGAAGATCCAAGTTTGTGTGTATGAGTTTACAAGAACAAGTGCAATTGACTAGTGTAAAAAGGAAAAATAACTAAGCATACCCTATATATCCAGTATGGAAGGCTCTGTTAAGGCAATCTTGGACTACCAATGCATCGCATTAATCACTTAACCAACTACTTCTTGTCAAGTGTCATATACAGTTTGCTAGCTTGGCAGGCACCAGAAGGGTAGATACACAGTGAATTATCCCAATATAGAGGTGCTCGTTAACACTTTCATTCACATAATGTAAATATCAACCATGAAGGAGCAGCATTTTTTTTTCTATCCAGTTCTAGGTCTATTGTCCAGTTTCATAAATTTTCTACGTCTCCTTTTTTAAAAAAAATTAAATGAACCTTTTTTCTTGCTGGTAATAACCTACTTTCACAAAATCTACCAGGTCCAAAGAAACCGCATTCTATGGCAAAGACAATGAATGCAACATTAAAGGAAATAGCAATCATTCTTGACAAAAAAAAAAAAATACAAAAGAGAGGGAGTAAAAGATCCAAATTATTAAAATGCAAGTGGCCTCTAAGCCACAAAATTCCACCTCAAGCATCAGTGAAGAAAATGGTTTGCAAAAAAAGTCTCTGTCAATTTTTAAACCAACATGCAAACATTGAAGGACATATTTATTAACTTTGAGTGCAACAAAGGGAATGTTCAGTGACCTATCCAAACCCAAATTGGCTATTAGTCAGGTCAAAAGAATAGTCGTATCAAAAGATGTCGCAACATAGAATTCAAGCAACAATGTGGGATCCATAACACAATACATAACCCATATCACTAAAACTGTGCAAGAAACATGACAAACATCCATACCTTCACTGCTCGCCACTGATCCAGGCATTCACGATGTACATACTTAACCGTTCCTTTGCACTTGCAAGGTGCAATAAAATCCCTACCTGATGAAACGAAAACATAATCAACCTAAGAAGTAAACACAACTAGCCTGAATTTTCAAGCCAGAAATCTAAAGCTTTAACATAAGAATTAAAAAAGAAAAACCAAGTCATACAAAAGCTACCCTGTTGCTGATCAGTTAAACCGGGAAAAAAAGGAACTTTCATGATCAAATTATCGGTTCAACAACAGCTAAGCATTACAAAGATGATAATTTTAACTAAATTCAAGGCCAAGCTCACAAACCCCAAGATCTACTATTTCTCTTCAATTTCATAATCTCTACAATCAACAGCCAATACACCAACGATAACAATAAAAATAAACATGAAGTAGATAGTTCTAAAAATGCAAACAGAAACAAACTCTAAATATTTCACAAGCAAAATTCTAAACTTTAGTCAAAATCGCCATAAATAAATTTATTTAAAAAAAAAAGGCTACAAAAATCCAAGCATCAACAATCTCTAAAGTCAACAGCTAACACAAATGGAACAATAGCAGTAAAACAAAAGTTGGTAAACAATTCTGAAGTATGCAAGTAAAACCTCCACAAATTATCAAAGTGAACTAAAAAAGAAACAATTTTTTAACTCTTTGTACCTAACATTTTCTACATCCACAATCAAGTAAAAGCTACAAATAAATTTCCAAAATGGTGAACCAAAGCGACGAGTTTTAGAGTGAGTATCAAGCAATTAAAATGGAGAATTACCGTCAGTTTCAAGGCAAATACGGCACTGAATTTGCTCGCCGGGACCGGCTTCAAGGTCGATCTCGCTGGGTTCGGTGATCGGAGACGGGGGGATTAAAGGTGAAGTGTCTGATACATGATCAGCCATTGAAAATCAGAAACAGAGAGAGAGAGAGAGAGAGAGAGAGAGAGAATTAGCTATTTGGTTAATTAATCAATAAAATTAACCAAAAGAAGAAGATTGATTGAGAAATTTGGGTTTTCGTTTCATCAAGGCGAAAACCCTTGATAGTTGGATTATCTACCAGATGATTTTGTTTTTGGTTTACTTTGGGTAATAATTGATCAAACATGCGGTTGAATTGTTAATGGTGGGATGGTATTCAGTTGGTTCCCAACAATATTCAATTCTTGTTTTCTCTTCCAACTAATCTATAAAATAAACAAATATTTATAAAAAATATGGTAAACTGCATTTTCATCCCAGTTTTTCAACGTAGAAATCTTCAATGTAGCTCTTCACGAGGCTATACTCTTAAACTACTCTCTGTATAAAAATTATTAAATCAATATTTTTTATATAATTTTATGAAATGATATTAAAAATTAAAAAAAATATTAATATACTTTTAGTTAGTTTTTTTAAAATAGTTAATTGTTTTAAAAATATTCTCTAATAATAAAAACTAAGTTTTTTTAAATGGGTTTTAAATGTGTATATTAAAAAGAATTAATAACTCTTTTATATGTTAATCCAAGATTTTAAAATAAACAAATTTAAATCAACCTTTGGAATTATAGTTAAATGTCTAACAAAAGTTTTATTTAAGAAAAAAATAATCCCTCTCAAAACTTCATATATATATATATATATATAAACTATGGATCCTTTAAGGATACAATTGAAAAAAAAAAAAGGGAGGAGTGGAATATTGGGAAAAATATAGCGATCACGGAAAGCTTATAACTAATATGACTTCAAGATGTCCGAGCCCGGGTTCGAACCGGGAACCTCTAGTGCGTGAGGCTAGCGTGATAACCACCTACACCACCCGTATAGCTTCTAGTAAGGCATTTCAATTTATAACTAAATACTTCTCATATTTTCATAATTTAATAATGCTGTAGAAAGGTATTTCGATAACTGATAAATTAGTTATGATGTGATAAATTTTGTATAATCCTATACTCAATAATGTAACCTTGCACTCTTACACGGATCCAGTTTGCTGAAATCAATTATATATCTAAAATGTGTGTATTAAAAGAATTAATAATTTTTTTATATATTTTAAAAGTATTCTCCCTCCTTTTGGATTGCAAGTGATGTTGCTGGCTGATTTTTACTGGTGAGGTGTTTGAGAGGAGGTAGCTTTGTGCCCAAAACAAAAAAGAAGAAAGAAAGTTGTGTTGAATTCGTATAAGTCGTAATTTTGGGAGAATAAATGAAATAAATTGATTTTAATTTAGTGATATTGTATGTTTACTTGTTGAATTGATATGAGAAATAGTATTTGGGGAATGATTTCTAGTTGTTTATGGTTTCATATTATGTGTGTGTTTTAAAAAATTATGGTTGAAGAAATAAATGGCATGCATGCAAGTTATTTAAAAGGTAGGGTGTTATGTTTAGGGGGGGAAAACCTAAGAGGAAGATGGAATCTTGTTAAATTATGATATTGAAATTTTTAGAAATTAATATGAAAGCATGGCAAATATTATTATTAGGGTAGAGATTGTTTGGGATGAATAAATTATATGTATGGAAGTTAAGAAACATATTCAAGTTGTATGGAAAGTTGTTGAAATGGGTTGTATGAAGTGTTTTAGTATGGAAATTAGTATGTTTGAGAAATAAATTATGGAAATTATGACCAATTATAAGTCAGTTTGAATTGGCCAAAAAGTTAGTTTAAAAAAATTTGTAAATTTAATGAAATCATATTGATTGTGATATTCTAATTATGTTTTGAAATACTTGAGTTCTGTGTTGAATATTTAATGAAGATTGCTAGGAATTTAAATGTTTTGTATTGGATGTATTGGAATGTTGTAATTATAGATTTTGGGTTAAATTGGGTAACATCGTGATAATCTTGATGTTTTAATGACATAA
>Ga0325404_1002031_pt1 | contig 21549 bp, 12 predicted proteins | sample PopdelMetagenome_18_FD_205664 | JGI IMG/M metagenome (GOLD analysis project Ga0325404, IMG submission 205664) | Populus deltoides microbial communities from Bellville, Georgia, United States - Xylem-Control-R1 | ecosystem: Host-associated > Plants > Phyllosphere > Stem > Wood/Secondary xylem...
TGCTGAGGTAAGAGGCTGGACTGGTGGATGGAGAAGTGAGAGTACGCAGAGGCTAAAGGCCATTGTTACTCGGTCCTTGAAGAAGGATAGCGCCTAAGGATGGATCCTTGACACAGAAAAAGGAAGGATGAAATTCAAAGTACACATTATTATCTTTTGTAAACTGATGAACTGAGTGTAGGCTCTTTTTTATTTCAGGAGCATGTAGAATATTTTTAAGAAAGAAAGATTTGGAAGTAGAATAAAGAGGAGAAGAACACCTGATGAATCGTTAAGTGGAGTTTCGTTGTTGGCAACCCAATAGGGAGAGAAGAAAAATAGAAAGACAAATGAAATTAGAGATTCTGGTTTTTTAATTGAGGCTTTATAGCAACATTATTACTGATAATCTATCGATAATTCTATTGGAAATTAAACCTTAACACCTCCCTTCCCAATGATTCCGTCTGTAATTATCTAGGACCAAGGTTCTTAAAAATAGATTTTTGACATGACATGAAAAATACAATAAAAACTCGGATCATAAAAACAGATCATAAAATCATAAAATTATAAGGAAATTTTTTGACAATACTTGCACTAAACTTTTTTTTGAATTCTTATCAATATCTATACTATATTGTCATCTCACATCAAGCCTATTACCAGAGTAATTGTTTTCAGATGCCATGTGTTCAATAATTCAAGAATAATTTTAAATCAGCTTTGTAATCAATTCAAACATGATTATTAGAACCAAATTGTGATTAGTACAAACACAACTTAGATATTCTATAAACATATTTTATTTTGGAAACATCATCAATAAATAGTCAATAAAATTATGACTATATCAAATTGCATATATCACACTGTAAATATTATATCATTTCAAATTTTAAAAAAAATATTTTTATAACGCAAAAACAAACAGGATTCAAAAAAATATTAAGTACTACAGATGTTGGTTTAGAATTCCATACATGTGGGAGTTTATATGTGAGTTTTAATTTTAAATTTTTTTTTGATTTTTTTATCTTCAATTTAAAATTTTAATATCTTAATATTGAATTTTAAAAATAAAAAATATTTTTTAGTATTTTTTTTAAATAATTTTTTTAAAAATTACTATTACACTTCCACGAACTTTTAAAAGTTAAAGTTGGGCTACTTATCACTGAATTGATAGAAGCATCAGTGTCACTGTTGTGGGCTATTGGCTTTTGGTATTGTCATGTCAAAGTGTTCATTTTTATGTCAAAAACTAATCTTGAATGTGACTTTCTGGAAGCAGAAAATTGGTCCTCTGTAAGATTCTTACTTTTCCTTCGAAAAAACTAACCACTGACAAAGATCCAGTGGTCTTTGCTTGGAGTTGCTTCGTGCGGCCCCCAATGTTTTGCCTGAACGGTCGCTTGGAAGGATAAATTGGGCAGTATTCCTGAAATGACATATGAACAAGAAATTTCAGGAATACTGTAATATGTGATTTTACCGGATTTTACTCGATTTTATTTTAAAAATGATTTTACACACGTTAAATATGTATTGACTGAGTTAATTTACCAATTTAATAATTTTATCTAGAATTTTTTGAGAGATTTAGTCCATTGGTTATTCCAACTGTATTACTTAACTTGTCCGTTATGTAATTATTTTTCAAAATATTTTTATATTTTCTATTCATCCAACTTTCATATATATTAAAATGATAACATAAAAATATTATTTTTGTTCATAATACCAAAATCACACCAATAAATATTTCATCAGTGTTTAATAATTTAGTTAGAATTATTTTTTTCTTTATTAATTTTATCATTATAATGTTTATCATAATTTTCTTCATTTAATTGATATTTATTGATATCATCATTTTCATCGACTCTTATATATTTATTGGTTCTCAATATATTATTTAACTAAGTATGACAAAATAAAAATAACTTAAAGAAAATATTCTTTTAAACTAAATAAAAACAAATAAAAATAATTAATCAAACCAATTATTTTTTTCTAAAAACAAAATAAACCTCGTCACAAGATATTCCAAAATCACTTAAAAAAATAAAATAACAAATGGATTTACATCTATGTCTTTCAATATATTTAAGAGACATATACTATTTAAATTAAAAAAAACATATATAAACTCTAGATTAAAAAAATAGTTCATAAACGACATATTGAACGAATCAAATAACAAATATGAACAAGTTAATTACATTCAATTGATCAACGATGGAGATACGGATACAATTATTTTTTAGAAAAAGAAGATAATGATTGAGAACATTTTAGATTTCATAAGTATAAATTATTGATTTAAATAAAAGAATTTTGTTATTAATTTGAAATGCAAACCTTAAATTAAGACTTATTTTATTTATTTTCAAACATGGATTTATTTTCATCTACTTCATAGTGGTTTATTTTATGTGGTGCATAATTAATTATATATTATTCAATTTTTCACTTTTAAAATTTATGTGACACATTTTTGGTCTCATATTAATTAAATATAGTGGCTCTGCTAAAAATTAGTTCATTAATGGTAGTTAATTTCGATAATTAATTTTACAATGTACATGTGTGTATAAATTATCCTTTAATTTGTAACAAAGTAATTAGTATTTGTATTGTAGAAACCTAATAAAAATGAACAATTATATTTCAAAAGCATATTATTTTCTTATTATCGAGACTAAAACATCCATTACCACGAATTGTAAAATAATTATAAAATTAATGTGCCTTATATTATTCCAGTATTTTCCTAATCGCTAAAATACTCTTTAAGTTAATATAATAGTAGAATGACACTCTTTAACAACGGTTCCAAAAATGATAATTGTTCCACAATTCATGATAATTTCAAAAATTACATAAATTAATAAAAATTTTCAAAGTATTGTATTAAATTGGGTGCTATAATATATTTTTAACATGATTTAAATCAAATAACATATAAATCCTTGATTAAAAAAAGAAAAAATTTACGAACTTAAAATTTGATGTTTTGTTAATAAAATAAATCGAGAATAATATGCACCAATAAATATTAAAAAAATTAAGTTAATACTAACTAAATAATAAGTTATGAAGTTGAGAAACATATGCAGATTAAAAAATCAGATCTTGAGCTACTAGGTTCTCTTCATTATTTTTATTTAATTATATTAAAATATTTTATTTATAAGAAGAATAATAATTTAAATTTAATAGAAACAAGCTATTTTGTTAGTATAAGTAATCCTTTTCTTATTAATATTATTAATTCAAGGAAAAAAATATAATTCTTTTCTCTGTGTAATTCATTTAATAAAACTTTAGAGTAATCAGAACATAAAAAAAAACGTAATTCAAAATAAGGATAAAAAAAATTTCTCAAACGAAGACTCCTTTATCTAATTAACATGCTATTTGTTTTAATTTTGAAAATGTGGTAAATAGAATATAATTGTGAAAAAAGTGATAAAAAAACATAATCTTTTTTAAAAACCAACTAAAACTTGAACAATATTTAATAAAATAATATCACAAAAACATTTTAAATAATTTATTTTAATAAGTTTTAATTAAAATTGAAGATTTAGGTCGGCATCCCAAATACTTTTTTAATAAATCTATTTTAATTAATTTAAATTTAAATTGAAAAAAAATTAAAGGTAAAAAAAAAGGAGATGAAACTAAACTTGGATAGGCCAACATGTGTTGCTACTTTAAATTGAGAGAGAAGTTGATAGGGAGAGAAGAATAAAAATAGAAAACAAATGAAATTAGATATTCTGGTTTTTTAATTGCGGTTTTATATTGATATTATTACTGATGGATAATTAAATATATATATTAATTTTTATAGTCTATTGATAACTCTTTTGGAAATTAAAACTTAAAAATTGCAATGAATCTTAAAATTTTGCACCCCCCCTAAAATTAGCTTATGAATTTTATATCCGTCAATAATTATTAGTGGAAAAATCTGTAATTTTCTTTCTGTTAGTGATTTTGTCTGTAATTATTAGTGGCAAGGTCATGTAATTTTTTTCAACTCTCTGTTGAGGGATTTAGTCTGTCCGTGATCCTGTCTGTAATTGTTAATGACAATGTCATGTAATTGTTTTTCAACTCTCTTGAACTTTCTGAGGGGCTTAGTCTGTCAGTAATTCCAGTTGTGTTACTTAATTCGTTTGTCATGTAATTGTTTTTCAAAGTATTTTGCATTCCCTATCTATCCAACTTGCATATACAGTGAAATAACAACACAATAATACCATTTTTGTTCATAATAACAAAACTACAACAATAAATATTTCATCAGTGTTTAACAATTTAAATAAGAATTATCTTCTTCTTCATCAATTTCATCATCGTAATGTCTATCATAATTTTTTCATTAAATTGATACTCGTTGATATCGTTGTCTTTATTGACTTCTATATGTTCATTGATTTTCAATATATTATTTAACTCCCCAACATCAACATCAAACAAAAAAATATTCTCAACAATATAAAAATTTAAATTTTCTTCTAAATCAGTAGACAAAGTAACTCGATATATATCAATTAACTCATGATTTTGAAAGACATTATCTCTCATAGTTACTTTATCATTACCATCTTGAACAACTTGGACATGACCTCTATGTTTAGTTTTCACTACGAATAACCACTCAACTATAAAACGATTCTTTCTAAATGAAAGAGTTTATGTATAATAAACGTGTGTCCATTGCTTGGAAAAAAAAGAAGACATCGTCCACGTTACAAAGTCTAGCCTTTGTATTAATTTCAACCAAACCATGGTGGGGATCTACTCTTATTCCTCTATTGATGGTATCATGCGAATAATATTTGAATAAAAAAACTTTATCAAGCTTGCTATGATATTCTAGTTAAATAACATGTTCTAATTTCCCATAATAATAAGCTTTAAACTCATTAAAAGTTGATCCCTTAATACAAACTCTATTTTTTTAGGTCTTTCTACCTTGACCATACTTTTTAGTATAAAGGACATATTTGTTGATGAAATACCTATTGTAGCACTTGACTTTTCTTTTAAAACCCAAATAAAGTAAATTCAAACTATAACTAGCATTCCCTCCTAATTGATAAACCCAATATATGATTATAATCATTAACAGTTAAAGAGAAATATTTAATGAAATTATGTTTTAATAGAAACATTCCATCCCACACGGAAAATTTTTCATCTTTTAATTGGAAAATTTGAGATTCAGTCATATGTGAATTTTGAGATAGTAGAAATTGGTGATGTAGCCTACGAAGAATTTTAAATCTATCAGTTTATGAGAGTATAAGAGAAAAAATATTTAAAAATAACATGTTAATATTATACTTACTAAATAAAAGGTCTTAATTTATCGCAGTTAAATAACACAATTATATAGATGTATGTATTCAATTTTTGTCAAGTATTTTCCCCTTACAATATTTTTTGGTAAAAGTCATTCAGGATGAGAAAATATTGACAAATTCTCACTTAAAGATACTTCCCCACGTCATTATGTCTTAGGACGCGGTTGAATCCTATTATTAAGTGAGGCTAAAAAAAGTACAAGATAAATGTTGAAATCTATTTAACAATATAATCCTTGCATATCGAAGCCTTAACATTCTCCTTGTTTTTAACTTTTCATGTCTTGGGACGCCGTTGATTCTTATTATCAAATGAGGCTCAAAATAGCATAAGATAAATATTGAGATTTATTTAAAAATATAAGTCTCACAAGTCAAAACCTTAATATGCTCCTTGTTTTGAACTTTTTCTTTAGGTTGAACAAGTATCTACCTAGAATTAAATGAATGTTTAAATAAAAAAAAAGATAATAGATATTTAATTAAGATGAATGTGTAATCCCTAACCTCTCGAATGGATGCATCCATTTATCCAAACAAGACCTCTAATTTTTACCTCAAACAGTAGATTTATGGGAGATGCTCAATTGAGTCAAAGAATGATGAAAGGAATATTATTTTAAGTTTTCAGATTTTCTGGATGATATTTCTTTCAAGCTTCTCTATGTGTTGGGTATATAAATTTTTAGAGCATATATCTCTAAAAAAATATTTTTCTCCAAGAGTGCTCCTCATATTCCTTCTGGTAATAAATCCCGATATACAAGTGTAATGAGTGTTTGTATAAACTATAAAGATATCAAAGGCTCTACGTCTGCCAAGTGTCAGAAGATTAGCAATTAATATTGTTAGAATGTTGTTAGTATTATTTGTTAGAAAAGAGAATCTGTTAGCATTATATTGAGTGAACATTCTCTGTGTGGTATCTTTCCAATACTGCATATATAAACTGAGGATGAGTAATGTAAACACTTAAGCAAAAGTAATAGTATAATAGTGCATGAATTTCATCTTCTGCTTTTCTGTATAACTGTATAACAGATTCATTCTCTGTTCTTCTTCCTTTCTACTCTCTGCTTCTTCTTCATCTCTATTTCATTTCTATATAAATATCACTGTCTACGTGACAATAATGACTTTTCATTTCATATAATTTATTATCCTTCCAAATTCACCAATATCAATATGTTTGAAGCATATCTATTAGGAAAATATAAACTCTTAAATCATTGTTAGACAAGAAACTGTGCATTCTTGTCTAAGAAGAAGCTAACTTTGGGCTTTGCAACCCTTAACCCATCATAAACCAACTTCTTATTCTTCACACCCAAGAGCTTCCGAAACCCATCTCTGGAACAATTCAGTGCAGGCTTTCTAACGCAACCACTGAAAAATCCTAATCCATAGGTCCCACCAGCTGAAACTATAGTGTCTCCATCTCTAATGAACTGAGCTGTGTTTATGGTGTCAGTAGGTGTGGCTGTTCTTACAATCAGAATTGAAATGACGCAGAAAACAAGCATGGGGATGCAATCCTTTGCTGCTCTCACTTTGTTATATTACAAAATGGCTGGCCTTGCTGGATGTGAAAATATTCGTCTCAAGGAATTGCCTATTTAACATCACAATTAGTCTATAGAGAACGCAAGACTCTGGAAATTATTGCTCTGAAGTGACCCTTGTGTTCCAAAAATGGTTGACACTACTTTAAGACTTAAAACATCAAGCTTAAGGAATCATTTACTTTGAAAATTGAGGCTAGTGGACTCTGAATTACGACCCTATAAGCTTAAGATCTCTTTTCCATTTCTTGAGTTCGTTGGAATACCAATCTTCTGGTACAGAGAACTCCTACCCAATTTTGAAAATCTAGTCGAATCATGGAAGTGGCATACCACCAGACTATCCTCGGTGCTTTAGCCCCCAAGAGAAGCCCACACATATGAGGGAAACTTTGTGGGTCTCTCCGCATGCAGTAAATATAGTGCATGCTTCTTTTATTTTTGAATTATCAAGTTGATAATTTTTATACTATAATATTTTTTTGTCATTGTTATGTATACATGTAAATTTAGAATCATAAAAAAAGAAAGAAATTAAAAAAAGAATTTCATAGTAACTAACCACTCTTTAAAAAATAAATGTCTAGTTGTGATTTCATTGGATTGCATGAAAAAAATTATAATTTATAATATTTTTACCTCTGTCTTGATTGAATTGAGTCCTATCCTAGTTTTAAATTATTTTAAAAAAATATTTTTATAGGTATACTCCATATTGGAATTAAACAAGAATAGAAAAAAAATCAGTTTTCGTTGTCGATTTTTGAATCAACAACGACTCAGTTTTTGGTAACGATTCCTGAGTCAACAGTTGTTATGAGCGCTGACGAATATATGTGTCATTTGTGGTTGTAATACCCAACATAAATCTAAGTAAAAGGCCAGATCATGCTAAGTGATAGTTAGGGGAGCAAACTAGCCTGCCTTAAGGAGTTAAAGGGGGGGCCCGGTCATGGAATAACCAAAGGGGGGATAAGAACTAACTTAAACCAGCACCCAAACACCTTAGCTCTTTAAGAGGGGGTATAAATATAAGGAGGAGAGAGAAGGCGACCCTTCCTCTTCCCAAAATCTATCTGCAGCAGCTGTATATTCAGTTGCATGCTTTTTTTCTCTTCCTCCTTCCCAACGGATATTAAACCAAGCCAGCAGTAAGTGCTTCTTTGAACGTGTGTGAGAGAGGGAGAGAGAGTTGAGAACTTGAGAGAAGATTGAACAGCTGCCTAGAGAGAAGGAGAAAAGGGGCTAGAAACCGAGAGAGGAAGAAGGGCGAAAACCAGGAGAAGAAAAAAAGGAATTCTGTCAAACTTTCCCCAAACCTATTTAGAAGAAGGGGGGACCGAGATGATTAAATGATTAGCTTTGGCTAATGGCATCGTAAGAGGATGACTAGGATGATTACATGATTTGCTTCGGCTAATGGCATCCTAAGTGGATGACCAGAATGAGTAAATGATTAGGTTCAGCTAACGGCATCCTAAGAGGATGACCGGGGTGATTAAATGATTAATTTCGGCTAATGGTATCTTAAGAGGATAGCCAGATCTACGAGTTACGAGTTAGTTTTAAGAATTGATATGTTCATGTGTAATATGTTTTATATATATCAAGTATATGGAAGAACTACGCTTGTTATGCCTTAAACCGAGAATAACATTAATGCTTCTGTTAAACTATTTAATTGTTATTAGTAATTGTTTATAATTCTTATAAATATTTGTACTGCATCAGAGACATCTCAACAACGAGGTACCTAGGAACCTCATTACATGGGAACTCACTTTTGCAAAGAATCATGCAGTCGCATTTTGAATCGTGATGTATTTTGTATGAACTAAGTGTACTAATTGTGTATCTGTTATTCGATACTCTTATTTAATTTCATGATGTCTATTAGTGGTACATAAAGGCAAACTTATGATTATGTACATATATTATAATGTGAGCTTGTAATCATGCAAATGTAATATTATGTGTATATGTAAGAACTGTTGTTAATGAAATGTTGATTGATGTTTGGCGTATAGATTGAGCCACGATAACGAGTGGAAACCGGTTTATCAATTTCTGGAATGTTATCAAAAAACAAAATTACTATTGTTTTGGCTTTGAAAAGCCGGGTTGTTACAGTTGGTATCAGAGCACTTGGTCTGGATCCTGAGGATCATTAATGATTGTGTTGTTGTGATGAATTTCAGGATGGTGCCCACTCGACAAGGAACACGAACTGAGCTGCCCTCCTTATAAAGGAGGGGAAGAGGTTGAGGTGCCCAAGGTTGGCAAGACAAAGATCATTTGGATGATACAACATCGCATGCTCTAGTAAGATCACTTAAAACTTTGCTGGAAAGAACCGCGGTAACGGGTAAAGGTCAGATGCCTGACCGAACAAAGGAAGTACCCCCAGCTGCTGCAAGGCAACAAGAAAGGTCATATGTACAACCATTAACTCTCCCAATAGGGGTGCCCTATAGTATGTAGACTTGGGACTTCTTAGATAGTTAAAACACATGGCCGGCTCGACGACACAAGCAACTCCCGCCATGTAGATTCCGCATACAACCCCTATGAATGTTGCGACTATGGACAGCGTGGTGCTACTCGTGCGACTGATCAAAAGTATGAGGGAAATGGGCTGCGGCTGCGAACCATATATAGGGGAACAAGATCTAGAGATTGTCAGGGAATAAGGTTAAAACAAATAATATATATGTGGGAGTGGGGGTTAGTTTAGTTGGGTATGAAACCGAAGTAGACTTGATTCCCTTGGAATTGCATGATTTTGATATAATTCTAGGCATGGATTGACTTAGTAAATACAATGCCCTGATAGATTGTTATGCTAAAAATGTTACATTCCAAATGCCTGAGGGTAGGAGGATGATTTTCGAAGGAGAGAGAATTCCCAAACCGATCACCTTAATATCGGCTGTAACAGCTCAGAAACTTCTGGGAAAGGGATGTATGGGATACCTTGTATACATCTTAAACTTTGATGATAGAGGCCCGCGACTGAAGGATATTTCTATGGTGAAGGAATTCCTAGATGTGTTTCCTGAAGAACGACCAGGACTACCCCTAAACGAGAGATAAAAATATCTATAGATACTTTCCCTGGAATCCCACCCATAGCCCAACAACCGTACTAGATGGCTCCAATAGAATTGAACGAGTTAAAGACTCAACTGCAAGAATTGCTAGATATGGGGTTTATACAGGCCAGTAATTCTCTTTGGGGAGAGCCAGTTCTATTCGTAAGAATGAAAGATGGAACCCATAGACTTTGTATTGATTATCGTTAGTTAAACAAAATAGCAATGAAAAATAAGTACCTGTTACCATAGATAGATGATTTATTTGATCAACTAAAGTGAGCGAGGGCATTTATTTGAGGTCAGGGTACTATCAAATGAAGATTAAAGAGGCGGATGAAGCAAAGACCGCATTTATGACCCATTATGGACACTATGAGTTTTTGGTGCTATCGTTCCTATTGACGAATGCCCCAGCCCTCTTCATGGACTTAATCAATCGAGTTTTTTAACCATACTTTGATAAATTTATGGTGGTATTCATCGAACTTCTTTGATGATGGGTCAACAATTATACATGTCTAATGACAAGACAGTCAAACAGATGGTTCTACAAGAAGCATATGAGTTTAAGTTCTCCATACATCTTGGCAGCACTAAGATGTATCGAGACTCGATACACCTTTATTGGTGGCCTAATATGAAAAGGGAAATAGCCTAGTATGTTGAACATAAAAGACCCACAAGACCATTGCAACCATTACAAATTCTAGAATGGAAGTGGGAGATGATCACCATGGATTTTGTGTCTGGATTTCCTAAAGAGAGGAAAGGAAATGATGCAATTTGGGTCATCGTAGATCGCTTGATGAAATCCACACTATTATTTCTCATAAAGATGATCGATTCGATAGACAAGCTTGCCAAGATTTACATAAATGAGGCGGTACAACTCTATGGGATTACAATATCCATTTTCTCGGATCAAGATCCCGGGTTCACCTCCCGACTTTGGTTGAGCATACAACACACCTTGGGGACAAGATTGGATATGAGCATTGTGTTTCACCTCCAAACTGATGGCTAGTCGAAAAGAGTCATCCAAGTCTTGGAAGACCTATTACAAGCATGTGTACTAGAATTTAAAGGAAACTAAAAGGAACACATAGCATTAGTGGAGTTTATGTATAACAATAGTCACCAAGCCATAATAGGGATGATCTCTTACAAAGCCTTGTATGGTAGGAAGTGCAGGACTCCTTTATGTTGGGAAGAAGTTGGGGACTGAAAGTTGTATGACGTGGAGTTGGTTCAAGTCACCACGGAGAAAGTGAGAACCATCAGGGATCGCATCAAAGCCGCACAGGATAGACAAAAAAGTATGTTAATGTGAGGAGGAGACCTCTCATGTTCAGTGCGAGGGACCAAGTGTTCCTGAAGGTAGCCCTGTGAAAGAACATGTTACATTTCGGATTAAAAGGGAAGTTAACTCCCGCTTCATCAGACCCTTCAAAATCTTGTAGAAAATCAGGCTAGTAGCCTACAAAATGGACTTGCCCCCACAATTAGCCAAGGTCCATTATGTGTTCCATGTCTCCTTGTTAAGAAAGGCTGACATGGATCTAGCCCGAATCCTACCTCAAGTTCCAGTAGAAGTCAAGGAAGACTTAACACTCGAATTAAGGCCCGTAAGGATACTAGATTGGGAAGTGAAAGAACTACGTAACAAACAGATCCTCATCGTCAGAATCTTATGGCAAAATGCTTAAATAAAGGAGGAAAAAGGAGTACAAAATGAGGAAAAAGTACCTCAATCTATTTGAACTACTAGGTATGAATTATGAAACCTCTTAAGGGGCGAGAATGTAAACACCCAGCAAAAATGAATGCCAAAATCAACCCCACCATCGTTGTTGATTTCTGAATCGACAGCGACATAGTTTTCGCTGTCGATTTCTAAATTGGTAACGACTCAGTTTTTGGTGACGATTCTTTAGTCAACAGTGGTTGTGTGCACTAATGAATTTATGTGTCATTTGTGGCTATAATACCCAATAGAAATCTAAGTAAAAGGTCGGCTCATGCAAAGTGATGGTTGGAGGAGCAAACTGCCCTGCCTTAAGAAGTTAATAGGGGGGAGAAACCGATCTTGGAATAACCAAAGAGAGGAAAAGAACAAACTTTAACCAGCACCTAAACACCCTAACTCTTTAAAAGAGGGTATAAATATTGTCGCACGGGTGCGGTATCGCGACGAAAAGATCCATCCTCAAAATCTAATCTTACGTGGCAAATGTGTGGAGATAAGAAATTCTTGTCTTTTATTAGTGGAAAAATAGAATGGGAGTCGCCACCTAGTATTTTGGTCACTAAGAACCCTAACTGGTCTCAGAGATCGGGTACGGGGACTGATTGCGTAAAGGGAAGGTATTAGCACCCCAAATACGCCCTATCTAAGGTAAACTGCATTGTTTTATTGTTTCATAAAATTTAAGGTCATGTCGTGCTTTTTACTTGTTGGTCCGTCTATGGCTTAAGAAAAGTTCTCTTCGGTAAAGAGATCCTTTTCTTATCGGATAAAACCTAACCGGTCTAATGCCAACAAAAAAATTTAATATCTGGAACATGTCTTACGTATAAGATCATAACCCCAGATATTAAAAGAAAACAAAATAAAATTTTTAGAATTTTTGAAATATTGGCCTAGTTCTCATGACTTTAATAAACTGGTTATTAAAGCCAAAATGCATGCTAATACATATTTTTTGAAATTTTCTTTGTTGTATGAAAATACAATATGATTTTTTTTTATTTTTGAGAGACTTGTCCGTATGCATGAAAACAAAACATTTTTTTATGTCCGGACAAAAACGTGGTATTTTAATACTGGATTTGTATCTTTACAGTATAAAAATACAAAACCGGTATTGATTAAAATGCAATAAAAATTGGTGGAAAATCACAGATATTTAAATAATTTCTTTGAAGAAAACAAAACATTTTTTTTTAATGTCTGGACGAAAACATGGTATTTTAATACCGGATTTGTATCTTTACAGTATAAAAATACAAACCGGTATTGATTAAAATGCAGTAAAAATTGACGGAAAATCACAGATATTTAAATAATTTCTTTGAATATTTATTATTATTATTATTATTATTATTATTTTTTGCTGGGCCCAACCCGGCCCGTATGGCTAGGCTGGACTCCAGCCAACCTGCGTAGCTGGGCTGGATTCAGCCAGCCCAGCATGGTCACTGGCCCATGCCAGTGACCATTTTCAAAAAGGGATTCCCTTGTTGGGACTCGAAACCGGGTCTCTTGAATGAGATCCGGTAAGCTGACCATCTGGACTGCAAGACATATTTTTATCTAATAGCACCATAATATTTTTAGCCTTTTATCAACAGGGCGAAGGTAATTAAATTACCTTCGCTCTGTTAACCATCTTTGTTGCAGTGCGAGAATGAAAAAAAGAAACAAAACAGAGCATGTAACTGGCGATTTCTGGCGTCGGTTTCCTTATGTTTTCTTTCTGTATTTTACATACTAACATGCATCATCTCATTTTGTAGGGAAACAGAGAAGGGCATCGAACATACCTGATTTTGAGAAGATGAAGACGATGGTGGTCCTGGATTCTCTGCTTCACCGTGTCCTCTGTTTCTGTTCGGTTTGCTTCTTTCTCTCGTTCCTCTTCTTTCCCTTATGCTTGCTCACTATTTCTCTACTCTCTCACTTTTCTTACGTTCTCATAAACTGTCTCCCTCCCTTTTTTTTTCACGGTAGCCTCTCCTCTCTCTCCTCTCTTTTTTTCTTCCTTTGTTGCAGCTCTTCTTCTTATAGCCAGAGGACGCCAGCAATTTTGGTAAGCCGGCGTTCATCATGGTGACGAGGGATGTCAGCCGCGATACCCGCCCCATTGATTCGAGAATAATTCCATAATCATTGCTAACGTCTCCTTCCATTATCGTCACCGATTCACAGCTGTTTGAAGACCATTAATGGTGGAAACGGCGCTGCTTGGGTTCTTCTAATTTGGCCCTTGAAGTTTTTCGTTGTTTTATAATCAAACCCCCCGACAAAATTATAATTGGATCCCTTAATGTTAGCGCCTTTTCTGGTTTGATCCTTGGTCTCGAATTGTTTCAATTAAGTCCCTAATTGGCCATCAAACTTCAATAATTATGCAATTAAGCCCCTGATTTGACCAAATCAATTCTTTAAAATTACAATTGGACCCCAGAACTTTAATTTCTTCCGATAACAGCCTAAATTAACTTACAAAATCAATTTTCTTGCAATCAAACCCTCTATAAATTCAACTAAACCTTGGATAAAATTTAATTGAGTCCATAAACATCTGATTTTTAGACTTTTCTTCCCCAACTTGAATTTTCTTTGTGAACAGGGCTCTTATCTGTCAAAAATATACTGTCACATTTTCACCTTTTGTATTTTTGAACCTCTTCAACCACTTCTGGCCTTTCTCGGTATTCCAGCATCCTTTTCTAGCTCCTATTATTTTTTTTTGGATTTCTTGTGATATATATATATATATTGTATTTTCTCATTTTGCTTTGTGGTAACCCAAAAATGAGTAACAACAGATACCCCCTCTTTACAATGCTTACGGAGCAAAAACTTTGCGTTGTAAGTTTTGTAAAGATAAACAAAACTGAACTTTTAATCTTGATCTTCTCAAAACTGGGTTGATCTGAAATTCTATCTTTACCGCAATCTGGTTTCAACCAGGAACTTGATTATATTGAGAACCTGATCTTGGCACCCCTCTAAATTCAGTCTTCTTCTTCTTTTCTTTCTTTCTTTCTTTCTCACTTCTTTTTTTTTAAAAAAATCTCTTGTGGTGACTTCCTTTAAACAAAGCTAAAATCCTTTATGCGGTTTGGCTAACCTGAGACCCCATCCGGCGATCCCCTTTAACCAGAACCAATATCCTGCGTGGTTGGGCTAACCTGAGATCCCGTCCGGCGATCCCCTTTAACCAGAACCAATATCCTGTGTGTGGTTGGGCTAACCTGAGATCCTGTCCGTCGATCCCCTTTAACCGGAACCAAAATCTGCGTGGTTGGGCTAACCTAAGATCCCGTCCAACGATTCCCTTTAACCAGAACCAAAATCCTGTGTGTGGTTGGGCTAACCTGAGATCCCGTCCGGCGATCCCCTTTAACCAGAACCAAAATCTGCGTGGTTGGGCTAACCTAAGATCCCGTCCGGCGATCCCCTTTAACCAGAACCAATATCCTGTGTGCGGTTGGGCTAACCTGAGATCCTGTCCGTCGGTCCCCTTTAACCGGAACCAAAATCTGCGTGGTTGGGCTAACCTGAGATCCCGTCCGGCGATTCCCTTTAACCAGAACCAATATCCTATGTGTGGTTGGGCTAACCTGAGATCCCGTCCGGCGATCCCCTTTAACCAGAACCAAAACCCTATATGTGATTGGGCTAACTTGAGATCCCGTCCGGTGATCCCCTTTTATCCAGAACCAAAACCTGTGTGGTTGTATTAACCTTAGATCCTATCCGGCGATCCTACCGGTAGGTTTCATTCTTACCTTCTTCCCTATTCCATGATCATGACTATGATTCTCTATTATTATTAGCTCAGTGGTCGTTTTTTTGTCCTTAATCTTGCTGGATTTTATTGAGGATTTTACTCTAACAAATAAAATATATGCAATGCCTTGAGGTTAGATGCTATGCATGCATCCTTACCTGATTTTGAAACATAGGTCCCTTCCCTTTCGTAAAACCCTTTCTTGGTATGAGCTTGTTCATGTGTTTGAATATGCTGAAATACATCTTTCATGTTGTCCCATCATATCTCAAAGCAAGAATCCCAGACCTTTTTAGTGATCCTTTTCAAAAATGCATGATCTGTCATTGCTTTTTATCATGCTCTTATCAACGCTTTAATTTGTCTTTTCTCAAATTAAGGGTTTTTTTTTTGCAGCATAAAAATCTTTTCAAACAAAAATCTTTAAAAGTCTTGGCTTTTGTTCATGACAACTGAAACTTTCTACATATGCATCAAGAGTTATTTTAAGCAATCCCCGGAAAAAGGTTTTACCGGTTTCCAAAATGTGGTTTTGACTTTAGATCAGACTTTCTCCAAGGTAATCTTCTATTTGATCTTTTCGATAGGTTTCAAAAATCATCTCATATTAGCATTTTTCTTGTATGGATAGAAAAAATAGATTATCACTCATTTATCATGTCAAATGAATCGTAAGACCAATGTCTATCAACCCAGGTTATATGCGCTTGATTAGAAAGGACTTCTAAAGGGCTTGTAATGTCGATTATAGTTGTGGGTTATGAAAAAGAAAAAGGATGCTTTAAGCCTCAAAAAAGTGTTTTAAGGGTTTAAACACTTAGGACCACTCTTCTTCTATCTCCTGTTCTTGTGAAGCTGTCTTGTAGGTTGGAGAAACTTGCCTTAAGGATTTTTTTTTTTTGCCCCTAAGTGTTGGGTTCTGACTTGTAAAGATCCTTGTGTTCTTTTTGGCAATTTGCTCAAACTCTTTTCCTTTTTAGCCTTTTATCAATCATGAGGCTTCCATTTTTAGCCCTCCTTTCACCCTTGATTCTACCATTGTCTTCATCTTTTCTAACAGAGGATCTCTCATTGCCCCCTAGTATGGGGTGTGGTCCTAGTCTGTTTTTTTTTTAAGCTCAAATGGGGGTCACAAATGATATAATCTTTAGAAAGTGAAAGTTTAACAGAGATGACCTTTCCTTATTTCAAACACATATTTACTAGGATTGATAAACATTTGTTCTCATCCTGACTGACAATTACACATGATTATAGAGTGATTACCCATACATTTTATCTATGCGATTCAAAATGCTTTTAAAGACCTAGTTTTGTCTTTTATCTTTTGTTTGTTTGGCTTGGTTCCCTCTTTACCAGGAAATGCTTAATATTCACCTTTGATCGTCCTATGATACATTCCTTGTAATCATTTACAAAGCCAGATCTTTCCAGATTTTTTTAGAAGATTAAGTGCTGCGAGATCAATGCAATGGGAGAAAAGATTCTTTACACCAAGAAATCATGGCCAAACTTCACTTTATTGATTTTGGGAGAAAGTTAAACATAATATCTCTTTACAGAATTGGAATTCACAGGTCTGGCTAGATCTTCTCCATCCATTCTAGACAACTGTAGAGCTCCTCCCAAGAAAGCCTTCTTCACTACATAAGGACCTTCATAATTTGGAGCCCATTTGCTTAGATTTTCCCCTGGTAAAGCTAAGAGCTTCTTTAGCACCAAATCTCCTTCTTGGAACATACGAGGTCTAACCTTCTTATCATATGCTTTGACCATCCTTTTCTGGTAAAGTTGATGATGACATATTGCAGTTATCCTCTTTTCACTGATCATATTTAGCTGTTCATATCTCACTTTGGCCCACTCAGCCTCTTCTAGTTCTGAATCCATCAACACCCTTAACGAGGGAATTTCTACTTCCAAAGGCATCACCGCCTCCATCCCATATACTAAAGAATACAGAGTGGCTCCTGTTGAGGTTCTCACTGCAGTGCGATATGTATGGAGAGCAAATGGTAACATCTCATACCAGTCTTTGTAAGTGACTACCATTTTTTGAATAATTTTCTTGATGTTTTTGTTGGCAGCTTCCACAACACCATTCATCTTCGACCTGTATGGGGAGGAATTTGAATGCTTGATTTTCCATTTTGTACAGAGCTCCACTATTGCTTTGCCATTGAAATTCTGTGCATTATCAGTCATTATTTTTTCAGGCAGACCATACCGACAAATCAAGTCTTTTTCAATGAACCTTTTTACCACCTTTTGTGTCACATGGGCGTATGAATTGGCTTCTACCCATTTTGTGAAATAGTCAATTGCTACGAGAATGAATCTATGCCCATTGCTGGCCTTTGGATTAACAGGCCCAATCACATCGATTCCCCACATTGCAAATGGCCATGGAGATGCTAGATTAAACAACGTAGTTGGAGGTGCATTGACCTTATCATTATGCACTTGACACTTGTGACATTTCCTAACATAGTCGATGCAGTCTTTCTCTAACGTCATCCAGAAATAACCTGCCCTTTGTATTTTCCTTGCTACCATATGGCCACTAGCATGAATTGAGCAAATCCCCTCATGTACCTCTTGTAAAGTACTTCTAGCATCTGTCTCATTCAGACACCTTAGCAAGGTTCCATCAAATGATCTTTTATATAGAATCTCTCCATCAAAATAGAAATCCCTGGCCAATCTTCTTAGGGTTTTCTTATCCATCTTTGATGCTCCTGCTGGATATTCCTGATTTTTCACAACATTCTTGATATCGTAATACCAAGGCTTTCCATCTATCTCTCCTTCAATCGAACAACAATGAGCTAATTTATTTCTGATGTCAATATGTACAGGTTACACTTTTCGCCCAAGATCAATCATAGCCATAGCAGCCAATGTAGCCAAAGCGTCCGCAAAATGGTTTCCTTCTCTCCCTAGATGGGTGAATCTTATCTCTTTAAACTCTTCTGATAGCGTGGATAAGTATTCCCGGTATGGCCTTAGTTTTTCTTCTTTGGTTTGCCATTCTCCTTTCACTTGACAGATAATCAACATTGAGTCACCATACACATCTATTTTTTCAATCTTCAGTTCTAATGCGGCCTCCAAACTCAGGATACAAGCCTCGTACTCAGCTATATTATTGGTGCATTCAAAATGTAATTTAACTGCTATCGGATACTGCTTCTTATCGGGAGAGATTATTACTACACCGGCCCCATTACCATATACATTTACTGCCCCATCAAAAAACATGGTCCACCATTCTGTCTTCCCTTCTTCCTCTTCGATTGATAATACATTTTCATCCGGGAAATCAAAATCTAACGGCTCATAATCTTCCACAGCGTTATCAGCTAGGTGATGAGCAATTGCACTTCCCTTCACGGCTTTCCTTGCCATATACACTATATCATATTCTGCCAACAAAACCTGCCACCTTGCAATTCGACTCGAGAGATAGGGTTTGTTACAAATATACCTTAATGGATCCATTTTTGAAATCAACCAAGTGGTGTGATATAGCATATAATGTCGTAATCTTTTTGTCGCCCATACCAATGCACAACAAAGCTTCTCTATCACCATGTATCTAGACTCGCATTCAGTGAACTTCTTGCTTAAGTAATAAATGGCCCTTTCTTTTCTACATGTTTCGTCATGTTGACCTAATACACATCCCATAGCTGCCTTAGTCACTGTTAGATACAGTATTAAAGGCCTTCTTGATATAGGAGGAACAAACAAAGGTGGACTTCGTAAATAAAGCTTGATTTTATTGAATGCCACCTCACACTCCTCATTCCAAGTCCCAGGATTCTTTTTTCTTAAAAGCTGGAAAATAGGTTCACATGTTGTGGTCAACTGAGCTATAAATCGGGCGATATAGTTTAATCTTCCCATGAATCCTCTTACCTCTTTCTCAGTCTTTGGGGACGGCATAGATTGGATGGCCCTTACTTTATCAGGATCTACCTCTATACCTCTGTTGCTTATCACAAATCCTAGCAGCTTTCCGGACTTAACCCCAAATGAACATTTTGCAGGGTTGAGCTTTAGTTCGTATTTCTTCAACCTCTCGAATAGTTTTCTCAAAACCTTTATATGATCTTCTCCCTTCTTTGACTTTGCGATCATATCATCTACATACACCTCAATTTCTTTATGCATCATGTCATGAAACAAAGTAACCATGGCTCTCTGGTAGGTTGCCCCTGCGTTCTTCAGACCGAATGGCATAACTTTGTAACAATATGTTCCCCAAGGTGTAATAAAAGTTGTCTTCGCCTTATCTTCCGGAGCCATTTTTATCTGGTTGTATCCTGAGAAACCATCCATAAAGGAGTATGTGGAACTACGTGCAGCATTGTCAACCAAAACATCTATGTGTGGTAGTGGAAAATCATCTTTGGGGCTAGCTTTGTTCAAGTTCCGGAAATCCACGCAAACTCTAATCTTTCCCTCTTTCTTTGGCACAACAACAATATTGGATACCCATTGTGAATATTTAACTACTTTTAGAAAGCCTGCCTTCCACTGTTTCTCGAGTTCTGCTTTGACTTTAATCCAAACATCTGGGTGGGCTCTCCTCAATTTCTGCTTGACTGGTTTACAACCTTCCTCCAGTGGGATCTTGTGTACTATGATATTTGTATATAAACTAGGCATATCCTCGTAAGACCAAGCAAAAACATCTGCATATTCTTATAGTAAGGCGATCGTCATTGTTCTTTGCTCAAGAGTAATTAAGGTCCCTATTTTCAACTCTTTCTTAGACTGATCACTACCCACATTTATGGTTTCAAGTTCTTCTACAGCGGGCTTCCAAGTCTGTTCATGTTGTTCCACCAGTTTTACGAGTTCTCTGATATTGCTTTCATCCCATTCTTCTTCTTCCACCGCAATCACGTGTTCGTTAAAGTTTGGCCATTCATTCTTGATGTTAAGTGTATGTGATGTTGTGGAAGATCCGCTTTCAGGATTCCTGAAAGCGGAAGGTGTCTAGCATAAATGTGCATATAAATAGACAACATTTGAAAAAATGCATGATCTTATTAAAGCAAAGGGTGGGCGCGATGACAATGATAGAATTTGGCTGACCTCATGAGCCTTGATTGTCAACTAGAGGAAATAAAAGCAAGTAAAAGCAAATAAAAGCAATGACAGAAACATGTAAATGCAGACAAAGTTGGTTTACATTTTAAACACTACAGGAGCTTCTTGGGTCACCCAGTTCTGAAACTTCTCGCCCATGGCCAGCTTTCGCACAAAGGTCATGGTGGGGACTTCTTCTAGAGTATGGACAGTCAGCTGTGGCAGTGATTCATCTTCCACTCCCGATACTATATTCATGCCACTTCCTTCCTCTTTATCCTTCTCCAAGGTGTTTATGTCCATGGTTGATAGCCTTTGACTAAGGCTTTCTGAATCTTTATCAGGTTGCATTACATATGCGGCCTTTGGGAACGATACCTTTAGGGGAGGGATTTCCAGCTTTTCTTCTTCAGGCTCTCTTCCTTGAATCCTAGCCATTCTTCTTTCCCTTCTTCTACCAGCAGCCCATCGATGATCCTCCTTTTTAGGCTCATATCCCAGCCCAGATCTTTGATTTGCACATTTCATCATTATTAAATTAACCCTTTCTAGATTTTCGGTGATAGGGTTATGCTGAAATGGAATTTTACACTCTAAAAAACATTGAGCGGCCCTCTTCGCTGCTCCTGAGATCCTTGGCATTCTTATCACTGTGTTTTCTGGCACCCAGTTAGTGTTCACAATCTCAAAAGCATGGCTATATTCATCATTGCAATCCTCCGCCTCGATGAAAGGTACAACCACATTCTTTATCATGGATACTGTCTCCTCAGCCTTGACAGTTACTGACACGACCAAAAGATTGATGTCTTCTCCCAAGTGCAGGAGTGTCGAAGTAATAAATAACCCGGCAAGACCGGGGTCGAACCACAGGGAGGTTTATTGTATAAATTATAGTTAACAACAACAC
>Ga0325404_1002033_pt1 | contig 21547 bp, 19 predicted proteins | sample PopdelMetagenome_18_FD_205664 | JGI IMG/M metagenome (GOLD analysis project Ga0325404, IMG submission 205664) | Populus deltoides microbial communities from Bellville, Georgia, United States - Xylem-Control-R1 | ecosystem: Host-associated > Plants > Phyllosphere > Stem > Wood/Secondary xylem...
CTGTAAAGCCACATGCACACAAAGAAACACCACGCCATAATCAAATCTCTCCCTCTTCTCCTCCCTGTCACTCCAAAAACACCAGGAAAACCCCGGCATCACCGCCACCGCCTCCGCCTCCGCCTCCTTCACCACTACTCTCATGAAACCAAATAAAGAGAGAAACTGTTCGTCAAAGTTTTGATTTTTGATTTTTTTTTGAAGGGTTTATGAGTGGCTTGAATTGAGGGTTTAATAGAGGGAGAGATTCGATTGAGAAATGTATGTGGTGCCACCACCAAAGGGATCATTGGATACTGGATCCAGTGATTTACGGGTTTATCAAACTTGGAAAGGCAGTAACGTAAGTAACTGATTTATCTTTTCTTTCTTTCTTTCTTTTCTCTTTTGTACATTTTTGAAAGCTTTTATTGATTGATTGATACCAATATTGTCAACAAAAATTTACACTGTTTCTGTTTCTTTTCAATGGGAATCTGAATCAGCAAAAAAAAAAGAAAAAAGAAGAAGCAAACTTAAAGCTACTTTGACTGTATCTGTTGAATTGAAAAAGTTTAACAAGTAGTAATAGTGTTGCATGATTAATGGTGACAGTAACAAAAAAAAAAAACCCAAATTTGATGAGCCCTCTTAGTAAAATATTGAGTGTATCAAACATCAGCTATTTTTGGCAAAGATTAAAACTAGTTGTTAGTTATTGGCGTTTAATTAAATGGAAAGAGATTGTCTGTCAGGATCATGTCAATAAGATTTAAAGCAACTAACAAGAAGTTGGAAGAGGTTGATGGAAAGAACTGAGATGTGTTTTGATTTTGACGTTTGCAGCTTAAGTTTCAAGATTGTTTGAATGGGGTGGTTGCCTATTTTGTGAGTCAAGGGGCTTGTGACCGCCTAGTGGAATAACAGTTATTTTTTGTGTTTGTTTAATATTTATGTTATATCTCAAATTGAAATGATTGTGTTGGGCAATGCATGAACTTATTCTTCTGCATTCAACAGATGCCATATTGAGTATTTCTTTCATTGCACACTATATAACTATGCTACTTCTTTTTGAATTTGTAGAAATTTTTCATTGACAGCAGAATTCTGTAGAGAAAGATGTAATAGGAAAATCACATATATAATTGATTGTTTGACCAAGAGGTTTAATTCCTGAACTAGAACTGGTAGAGTTCTTACAATATGTGAGAGCTTCTTAACCCTGTTTCGCATTAGTGATAGTGATATTATGTTAGTGGAACTTATATTGCTTGAGTTGTGGTTGATTGACCATGTGGTAAACCATGTGAAAATGAGATTGATGGACTTTAAGTGTAGTATTCAGCTTCCGAAGTGCTAGTGGTCAGATGTCAGTTGATCCTAGGACTAGGTGCTAATTGCCCACAACTGCATTCTTATTCTAAATATGTGCAAAATTTTCAATGTTTTTCCCAGGAACTTACTGGATTTACACTCTTCTGCAGATATTTTTTCTTCAAGGGAGGTTTATTTTTGGACCAGATGTGAGATCGCTTGCATTGACTACACTCCTGATAGTTGTTCCAGTTGCAGTGTTCTGTATCTTTGTTGCCAGAAAGCTGATGGATGATTTTTCAGATGATTGGGGAATATCAATAATGGTCGTTGCTGTTGTGTTCACTATTTATGTGAGCTCCTTCCCCCTCTCTCTTTTACACACACACACACATTCCAATCCCTCTCTCTCTTTCTCTCCATACTGGTAAGGATTATAGTATCTGGCATGTACAACAACTTATGAATTTGAAGTATAACAATAGTATCCATTCAGGTCTTCTCTGATCTTATGCTGAGATATCAGAGAGCCCAGATAGGGTAATTGTTATATTGGTGCACTGCCATGGATTATTGGAGAGTCTCCAACCGGGATTCAAGCACAACTATAACCAGTCTTGTTCATCCTTCTAAGGAGTGTGGCAGGAGAAAGGGGTTCAAAGGGAAGGTCTTTAGATTTGATCATGCGGAAATTTAGAGCATAAGCTAAATATACAGTAGGCTGTCTGGAGACTGGATGGGATAGGAAAAAAATGCTTAGTCATGTGGACTGGGAATAAGAGGTGTGATTTTTGGGAACTGATTATTGTAATCTGTAGAGCAGGTTAATGGATGAACATCTTCTACAAAATATAGTCCTTAATGGATGGGGTAGGAAAAACTGCTTAGTCATGTGGACTGGGGATAAGAGGTGTTATTTTTGGAAACTGATTATTGTAATCTGTAGAGCAGGTTAATGGATGAATATCTTCTTCATAATATAGTCCTTCATGGTGTGCATTGTTGAGGTTCTTTTTTATTTATTTTTTTAGTTGTTTAGAAGAATGAATTTTCAAGAGGGATAAGTATTTTTTTGTGATTTAGCATGGCATTATGCCATTACCTATCACCTTTCATCAGTTGTGGCAGAGATAGCGGGTTGATGTGCTTTCTTTTACCTTGCTCAAAGCCTTCAATACAATCTCATTGAATATCCAGTTCATAGCCCCAGCTTGTCTCTACCCTAGTTTGCTGCCCCTTCTTACCATGTTGGCCTTGCTTTTACCACATTGACTCTTCTTATTGATATGAATAATGACCATACTTGTTGCAAGCACATCCTTTGCATAACATTATAGGTATTGTCAATTCTCCAATTTCCAAAAAGCTGGATGTTGCCCTTTGATGAAATATACATGCACATATATCATGTATTCTGTCACACATGTATTCTATGTAGCTAAATATTATAGGCAAAAAATTGCAATCGATCATTATAAGTGTTTTTTTGTGCTAGTATGTGACACATGATATAGTATGTTTTTGCATGCAAATCTTAAAAAAAATAATAAAAAAGGCAAGAAATTATTAAACACATTTTTTTTGTACTCTCAATCTACTAGTATGATTATTGTTAATTGTTGTTAGGAGCAATTGTTATTTATAGTGTGGAGTCAAGGGTAATAAGTATTTTTATACTATGTTCTTATATATACATGTGATGTAAGCTAGTGAAAGGATGGAATGAACTAATATTTGTTGTCACTTTATCTCATAACCTTTCCTTTTTCTTTCTTCATTCTTTTTCCTCTTATTTTTCCACCTTCCTTCATCCACCTCTAAATAATCTTAGAAAAACAACTTGGTATGAGCACAACAAACATCAACATTGTTTTGGGGGAGTCAACTATTTTTGCTGACATCAACAATGACAACATGTTGATGTTAGCACAACATCACTATAGTGTTTAGATTGTACTTTCAGAAATGCCTTGACTCCATGAACAAAAGCCCTAGCGTCTCACTAACAATTGTTGTTGTTTGAGCTGTTAATTTTGTATGAAAAATGTTAGGTTTCAACTCTGTAAATCCTTGAATATTGTGAACTAGAGGTTTGCTTGTTGGAATAAGTGAGAATGATTATTTGTAATCAAGTTAGGAGGGTGGTTATTAGTCAGTGACTAGTTAGGTTCTTGTGGTGATCAAATATATAGTCCTTTGTAGTGTTTTGAATATAACAGAGAAGAGTTCAACTGATAAAACTAGTCTCCCCTTTGGTGAGAGTAGTGGGGGTCGGGTTGGAGTTGTGAGTGAGAATCCTACCATCCAAATCAGCCTTATCAAACTAGATGGAAATAATTATCTAGCTTGGTCCCGATCTTGTCTGTTGTTTAGTGAGGCACGTGGACTGTATGGATACATCACAGGAGAAAAGGAGAGATCAATAGCTGGAAACTCAATATTCGATCAATAGGAGTAAAAAAACTCTCTAGTCATGTCTTGGCTCATCAACTCCATGCAATCTTTGATTGCTAGTGGTTATCTCATATTGGATTCTGCTTTAAAAATCTAGAATGTTGCCAGACAGATGTGATCACAATTAGGCAATGATACACATGTTTACAAGCTACGAAAAAAAAAGGTTCATGAAACCAAGCAAGTTGATATGTCTATAGCCCAATACTTTGCTGAATTGAGTAATCTGTGGCAGGAGTGAAACTTCTACCAGGTTTTCTAGGCTAATTGTTAAAGTTTCAAAAACTAATTGATAAGGAATGTGTTTATGACTACCTAGCCGGGTTAAACATTGAACATGACCAAATTAGAGTTCATGTTTTGGGAAAGAGCCTTTCCCTTCCTTTCCTTTAGGTAGACTTATTCTCATGTTTAGTAAAAGGAAAGTAGAAATGCAATGTCGCATCCAATCAGAGGTCAGCCATGATAGGTCTCTCCAATCAGAAAAACTTTAGAGAAGGATTTACACATCTTAGTGAACCAAGGTTAGCAGACAAAATGACAACTGATGTGTGATTATTGTAGACGAACCAAAATATCAGGGAGACATCGACGGTTACATGGATGTCTTTTAAGGGAACAAGATGGGAAAAGAATTGGTCATCCTAGATCACAAGCACTTGTGTCAGAGATAACTGAAAGTCCAGTTCCTGATTGTCAATCAAACACCCCAACTCTGTCCAAGGAAGAGGTTCAAACACTTGGACATCTAACGAACAAACTTGTTTCTCCCTCTTAATCCAACTTTGCACATGCAAGTATGCCAATGATGGCTTTTAATTCCTCTACCATTTCTGATTTTGATCCTTGGGTTATAGATTCAGGAGCCAATGATCACATGACTTGGTCTTCAATTTTTTTTTTTCATTTTACAATCCTTTCTCATGTAAAGACAAAGTTCTTATAGCTGATGGTTCCTAAGCCCCTATTTCTCCCATTTCTGGTAAAGGTTCAATCCAATGTATTTCTACTTTATCTTTAACCTCCGTGCTTCATGTTCCCAAGTTCTTTTCTAATCTTCTATCTATTATTAAAATAACTAAATATTAAAGGGTAAAGTCTCATTCTATTCACACTCATTATGTGTTCAAGGACCTGAATACGAATAAGATGATTGGCTATGGTAGAGTGAATGATGGCTTATATTTGTTAGAAGCTGGTTTTGTTGGTCTAGAAAACACAAGTGAGTTCAAACATGGGCTGATGACCATTTTTAAGGATGTCAATCAAGAATTACTTTCGTGACATAATTAATTGGGGCATCCATCTTTTGTAGCTCAAAGAAAGCTTTTTCCAGCACTATCTAAGCAATGTACTACAACAACTTTATCTTGTGATGCTTGTGATATACATACTACTTATTCCTCAACTAATAATAGAAGTAGCAAACCTTTTATGGTGATCCACTCAGATGTTTAGGGTCTTAGTCTAGTTGTTTCCTTATTTGGATGTAGATGGTTGTTACTTTTATTGATTGTTATAGTCGTACTACTTGAGTTTATTTGATGCATAATAATAAAAGTGAAGTGTTTTCTTGCTTTAAGAGGTTTCATAACATGATTTTTACACAATTTAATGCTAAAGTTCAAATCTTAAGGAGTGATGATGGTACAAAGTACATGGATGGAGGTTATGTTGGAACATGAGATTTTGCATTAGACTAGTTGTGTAAATACTCCAAATTAGAATGATGTAGCTGAGCGAAAGAACAAACACATATTAGAAGTTGCCAAATCTCTCATGTTCACAAGGAATTTGCTCAAAACCTACAGGGGAGATAAGATTCTTACAATAGCATGTCTCATTAATAGGATGCCACTGAGAGTTCTTGAGTTTATAACTCCAATAGAGTTCCTACATTGTTCTGCAAAAAACCTCAGGGTGTGTTTGCTTTGTTTGGGATCATTGACAAGCTGTTGGTAAGTTGGATCCGCGAGCATTGAAATATGTTTTCATTGGGTACTTTGCAACTAGAAAGGGTATAAATGTTATCATCCTCCAAGTAGAAAAATGTTTGTTGGCATTGTGTAACTTTTCGTGAAAATGAGTTATATTTTGTCATCTCACATCTTAAGGGGGAGGTCAATGAGAGTGAGGATATGTTCTTGGTATCTCTTACCTTGTTTAATCTTGGGCTAGAATTGGAGGGAGCAAATCAAGGGGAGAGAGAGAAAGGAAATGAAAATCCAGCAGAAGTCGAGGAATGTAGGAGTGATGAGGAACTAAAAGGAGAGAAAAAAATATTTTAGAAGGATGATGGGGAAACTAGAAAGGGACAAAAGGAGAAGGTTTGGTATGCTTACACTCGCAAGAAAAAAAAATGAAAGAAGTCAATGAATCAACAATATCTAGCCAAGAACCATCTTTGAATTCAACCTTACAACATACATATGACTATTAAATTCCTAACTCTTCCACTGACAATGTTATACCTTCTATTGATGATCTTCCTTTAACTCTCTTACAAAAGGAGTTCGAAGTTATATCGAACATCCTTTATCTAATTTTGTGTCATATGATCACTTGTCACCTTCATAAAGAGCTTTTGTATCCTCCTTGTCTTATGTGTCTATTCCTAAGTATTTTATGAAAGTTGTTAAAAATGGTGGAAAGAACCCATGGCAGAGGAAATAAGAGCTTTGTTGAAAAATAACACATGGGAGCTCACAACTTTTCCTACAATAAAGAGAGTGGTAGGTTGTGAATGGGTTTTCTTTATTAAACAGAAGCCAAATAGAAGTATTGATAGGTACAAGGCTAGTTGCTAAGAGATATACCCAAACTTATGGAATTGACTAGCAGGAAACGTTTGCTCTTATTGCAAAAATGAACTCAATCAAGGTGTTGTCATCTATTACAACAAATCTAGGATGGGACTTGCAACAATTAGATGTTAAGAATGCTTTTCTAGATGGAAACTTAGAGGAAGAAGTGTATTTGGAAATTCCTCCAAGTTTCTCTTGTGAGAAGACAAAGGGCAAGCTGTGCAAGTTGAGAAAAGCTTTATATGGCCTTAAGAAATCTCCTCATGCAGGGTTTGATAGATTCAACAAGGCATTTGTTCGATTTGGGTACAAACAAAGCAATGGAGACAACACCATGTTTCATCAAACATCACTAAGGCAAGACTACAATTCTCAATGTATATGTTGATGATATTATGGTGACAGGAAATAATCACGAGGAGGTTTATATGTTGAAGGAGTATCTTACTAAAGAATTCAAAATCAAAGACCTTAAGAGGTTGCGTTACTTTCTAGGAATTGAAGCTGCAAGGTTAAGTAAAGGCATCTTTATTTTTCAAAGAAAATATATTCTTGATATACTAGCTAAAACAAACCCACCCAATTGCGAAGGTGAAGTAGCTGAAAAAGGGACATACCAAAGGTTGGTTGGTAGGTTGATCTATTTATCACATACCCTACTTCATATAGCTTATTCAGTTAGTATTATCAATCAGTTTATGCATGATCCTCACAAATCCCACCTTGATGTTGTTTATCGCATCCTTAAATGTCTAAAGTCTGCTCCTGGCAAAGGGTTGTTGTTCCCCAATAATGGGCACTTAAAGGTAAAAGCCTTAATCGATGTTGACTGGGTAGGATCGTTGGATGATAGAAAATCCACATCTGAAATTGGTGGTAATCTGGTGTCATGAAGGAGTAAAACCTAACCTGTAGTGTCTTGATATAGTGTAGAAGCAGAGTATCGAGCAATGACATATGGAGTGTGTGAACTTTTGTGGAAAAAAATCTAATGCATAAGCTAAGCTGAGAATAACTGTTGGTGGTCTTATGTCGTTGTTCTGTAATGACAAAGCAACTATCAACATTGTCCATAATCCAGTTCAACATGATTGGATGGAGCATATTGAGGTTGATAAACACTTTATTAAGAAGAAGTTGAATGAGAAGACTATTTGTATTCTTTTTGTAAAAACTAAAGAACAATTACCTAATGTGTTTACTAAAGGCCTTATTAGGAAGATGTGCATGAGAGATATCTATGTAAAAACTAAAAACAATTACCTAATGTGTTTACTAAAGGCTTTATTAGGAAGATGTGCACGAGAGATATCTATGCCTCATCTTGAGGGGGAGTGTTAGGAGCAATTATTATTTATAGAGTGGAGTCAAGGGTAGTAAAGTAATTTTATACTCTTTTCTTATATACACATGTGATGTAAGCAAGTGAAAGGATGGAATGAATTAATATTTGTTGTCACTTCATCTCACAACCTTTCTTTCTTCCTTCATTTTTCTTCTTATTTTTCCACCTTCCTTTATCCATCTCTAAATAATCTTATAAAAACAACTTTAATCAATAACCATTCACTGCAACATTTACAGTAACAACAAACTTTAGACAACAAATAAATAAGAAATCATTAATACTTTGGTCGAGTTTGTTATGTGACCTTGCATAACTAAGAATGAAAATTTTTATTTTTATTTTTATCTTTTGAACAACGTGAATACATTAGTAAAATGTTTAGCATTAGAGAATCTGGAAAAGAAGTTTTGAAACTGAATAGGAATGGGATATTGTTTCACATAAGATGAGGTTTTCGTGACAGCTAATAAGCAAATGTATTTTTTTGTAAGAAGATTGTGGCACCATGTATGGTTCAAGTCTTATGAAGTTTCACCAAGAGGACTTTCTTTTAAAGCACAGGAAGCATAATGAAAAGAAATTCAAAATGATAAATTGGAAAATAACTTATGCTAATGTGAAAATATAAATAAACTTTCAGATATAATTTCAGTGTGATATTTTTTTAGAGTTTGATGGGTCAGTTTAATTTCATGGTTATATTTTAAAAGTAATTTAGGAAGTCTCTAATTAAATATTTTGTAACTAGAGAGAATTGGATTGCTGTTAGTAGTAGAAAATTTGTAGGGAACAAACAATGAATAACTATCCATGTTGCCGCTAATAACCAACCAAACCCAATTAGATTTATTAGCGAATTAAAAAAGGATATATGCATAACTGCCAACGTATCATCATAATTTATTTTCAGGGTGTTCAGATTATACATAATTCTTCAAATTTTATGCCTTGTTCTGTCTATATCAAAGCCCGGTTACATTTTTTACCTTTAATACATCATACAGTTAGGCTGGTGTAAGGGTTACCATGTAAGCTAGGGTTGCATGTGATTTGATTTGTAAACATATGCGGCCTAGCAAAATATCATGTAAATGCCATTCTTGGATTATACCATGCTCTTACTTTTTTGGGATGTGCAGTTTTTATGTTTCTTTTTATTGTCATATTGCCTTTCTGAATCTGCTACAACCAAATTATGTCAAACCTAGCTTCACACTGTTTTGACCTGCATACACTTGTGTGGTTCTTGTCATGCACGTGAGGCACTTTTTGCAGTAATTTTGAGGATGGTGAATGGCGTTGCAAAGGGATATCTTGTTCCTGAAGTGAAAGCTCTAAATATGTGTGAAATGTCGTCTATGCTATGTCTTTCATGGGCCTGATAATGAAATTGGTTCTGTAAGACTGAACATGAAGCTCATAAATGTCTCTGACATCTCAGGATTTAGTTCTTCTCCTGCTAACATCTGGAAGGGATCCTGGCATAATTCCACGCAATGCATATCCACCAGAACCGGATGGCTTTTATGGGAGTGCAGATGTTGGGTCCGGTCAAACTCCACAATTACGCCTGCCACGCATTAAGGAGGTGGAATTCAATGGAATGACTGTGAAAGTCAAGTATTGTGATACTTGCATGCTTTACAGACCACCTCGCTGCTCGCATTGTTCAATATGCAATAACTGTGTAGAAAGATTTGACCATCACTGCCCTTGGGTTGGGCAGTGTATTGGCTTGGTAAGTGATCGATCCTCTTTTTTATAATTGTGATACTGTAGCTGTGAAATGATTTTCAACACAAAATAAAAGAAAAATTATATCTGGTTCTATGACATCAATTGGTTAGGATAAGTAGTCATATTGCCGTGGATCTCTTGATTCTCTTCTGCTGAAGGGTGATAATTAAATGGACCCAAGCTTGAAGTTGGGTTCTGCTTTCTTTGACCATGAAAATTCAGCACTGTCTTGCTGATGCTATCTCAAAATTTGATGTGTCTGAACACATATGGTCCCTGTTTTTTATTGATAATTTGAAAACTTAATGAAATGTCAATGTATTGAATATAAATAGTTCATGCATATAAATTAGCAAATTCTGATATCAAGTTTCTAGAATTAATACTTCTGAAGTTGCTGGCCTGGAAAGTAGTTGGATTTATTTGGTGCCTTGGTTGTCTTTTTGAGTGTCATGGCTCCTTAAATTGATTGATATGTTTCTGGGTGCAGAGAAATTATCGATTCTTCTTCATGTTTGTCTTCTCAACGACCCTTCTCTGTATATATGTTTTTTCATTCTGCTGGGTCTACATTAGGAAGATCATGGGATCAGAGAACTCATTAATTTGGAAAGCAATGATCAAAACCCCTGCCTCGATTGTTTTAATAGTTTATACTTTCATATCAATGTGGTTTGTTGGTGGCCTTACTGCCTTCCATTTGTATCTCATCAGCACAAATCAGGTATGAGAATAATCTTCCTCTTTTTCTGGACTCTTTTATGAAGAATTCCATTCATTCACTCTGAATCAAAGTCTCTGTTATTAACAATACACTTTTTACTAATGGTCCGCCTTGCTTGTGCAGACTACTTATGAGAATTTCAGATATCGCTATGATAGGCACGCAAATCCCTTTTATAAAGGAGTGGTAGAGAACTTGAAGGAAATATTTTGCTCCAGTATCCCCCCATCCAAGAACAATTTCAGGGCAAAGGTGCCCATGGAACCTGCACTACCAGCTCGAACACTTGGTAGGGGCTTCATGAGTCCAAATATGGGCAAAGCTGTAGGTGACATGGAAATGGGTAGGAAAACAGTATGGGGAGACATGAATGCTATGACTGATGGCGAAGGACAACTTGCTGACAACGATCGGTTGAACATAAAAGATGGTGAACTAGGTGAATTATCCCTGGATATCAGGACCACAGTAGATGAAGTTGGAGACCGTGGTGGAATACATCCTAGGCGATCGAGTTGGGGAAGAAAGAGTGGAAGCTGGGAGATGTCACCTGAAGTTCTTGCCTTGGCAGCTAGAGTGGGGGAATCCAACCGTATGGGTGGTGGGAGCAGCAGTGGCAGCTTGACAACTGAGAACCAACAATCATAGATGTGGATTTGATCAGCACCAAACCTAGGAAATGGAAGAGGATCTGATTTGTCGAGTGCTGGGGGTGATTGCTGACAAAATGGTTAGTTATTCAACTTCAAACATGGGGGAACTTCAGAGGGAGTGCTTGAAAAACTCTTTGTTGGTTTGACCATTGTGCTTTTAGGGTGTGGAATGGAATGGTGTGTGTTGTTAGTATGAGTGAGTTACTTTCAGTTTTGATTCTTGTGTTTCTGGAATTAGATAAGAGTCCAATTTCATTTTATTTGAGGAATCAGTTAGTGCCTTCCAATAATTCTTCCTCTCAATTTCGGAGACAATGATTTTGACCGCCACTAGCTCGATTCCTAATTTGGTTGCCATCGGGGTCGCCCTGCCGTATGGTGTATCAAGGCAATTAATAACTGGGTCAGGCATAACACCAAGTAAGTTTATTTATTTTTTGTGTTCAGTGTTTTTAAAAAATTTCGAAAATTTTTCTGTATTTTAAATTAATTTTTTAAATATTTTTAATAAATTTTTAAAAATAAAAATAAAATATTTTATAATATTTTTAAATAAAAATATTTAAAAAAATATAATTATAATAACAATAAGGACGGTGATGAAGTTGAGGTATTGAATGACTTGCGCAAGATAATTGTTGGTGTCTACCCTTCTCATTAATCATCCTATCTAGTTCACTATTCATTTATTATTTTTTTTTAATATTTGTTTTTGCTTTCACTGGGATCGGTAGCTTCTTAATTTATTATTTACGTTAACACTTCCTTTTGAATTTATCAGTGAGTTTATTTTTAATTTATTTTATTAAGCATGTCATTTTTTCAATTAAAAAAATCAATGATACTGAAAACGCATCCATAGCACAAATGATTTTTTTTTTTTGTTATATTAGCAAGATAATCGGCTTTTTCATAAAAAAAGAAATGAAGCTTTGACTAAAGAAATGCATTTGCTTCTTACTTAATTTAAATTATTTGATTCTTGCATATATTTATTTTAATTTATATTATTTTTTATTAATAAAAAAATCATTGTCTAACAAAATAAAAAAAAAAAACATTAATAACAAAAAAGAATTCTGACAAGAGAAATACATTTTTCCCCCCTCAAAATATAGATCCATGAAGTTTTTATGAAAATTTATTATGAAAAAAATTAAATATTCAATAAAATTGTTAAAATTCTTTAAAATATAAATTTTTATTATTATATAATTAAATATAAATAAATATTTTTTTAAAATACCATATTGCAACGCTGGCGTAGAACTAATAAACTAACAAAAGCTCTACAATTTTCTAACAATCAATTACTTTTGTAATGTTCATAGGATATAGGTCAAATCCAAAAATATAAAAAGAGTAACAACCATATGTCACCCTCAAAGAGTAAATCCATATCCAATATGCTTTTCTTATTCATCCATACTCATGCATCTTGTGCACGTGCTCATAAATTGTCATATTCTATATATACATGTGAAATATAGGTCCTCCATTAAAACACATCTATAATACTTGACTGCGAAAAAGACAAATGAAAAATGAAGAAAGAGCCTAGTTAGACACCTTACACCAAAAAAAGTTGGAAAGTCTAAAGGATGATGTAACAATGTTTACTATCTGCTTAAATAGGCTATGAGATCTAGATCTGGAGAAGGAACATCTTCCCAACCAATATTTACAGCTCAGCCTCCACCAATGCCTAATATTCCCTTTAATCCACCAATTATGGGAGCAAATAGGATGTTGCCTGAATCTCAACATGCTACACGTTTCTCATCCGCTCAACCAACATAACCAATAAGGATGCCTCATATTGTTGACCTAACAATGAAGGAATTTGAAAAAGATAAGGTATTAGAGGAGGATGGTCTGAAAAAATTGGCTGCCCTAGAAGAAAGAATGAGGGCAATTAAAGGGAATAACTTGTATTATCCCATAAAGGCTGCTAAGATGTGTTTAGTGCCCAACGTGGTCATTCCAAAGAAGTTTAGAGTGCTGTAATTTGTCAAGTACACTGATACTCAATGCCTAATAACCCACTTTAGAACATATTGTAATAAAATGGTCGAGGTAGTTCATGATGAGAAGTTGTTGATACACTTTTTTTTTAAAACAGTTTGAGTAATGCTGCTCTCACTTGATATATGCGATTAGACAATACCAAGGTAAAATGATGGAAGAACTTAGTTGATGCTTTTATTAGGCAGTATAAGTTCAATATAGATGTGGCTCTAGATAGATCAAGCTTACAAACTATAGAGAAAGGCAACAAAGAGTCTGTAAGGGAATACGCCCAAAGGTGGCGCGAATTAGCTGCACATGTTAATCCTTCATTGTTGGAAAAGGAGATGATTGGTTTATTCTTGAGCACTTTCAAGGCCCTGTATGTTGAATACTTTGTTGGAAGATCCGCGCAAAATTTCTCTAACTTAGTTGTAATAGCTAAAGGATCGAGCAGACCATCCGGATAGGTAGGATTGCATACCCCAATAAGAAAAAAGGTTTTGCTGGATGAAGAAAGGAAGCTGAAATTCAAATGTTGAAGGAGGAGGTAAAGGAAAGAAGAAAACTTACCAAGACAACTATGCCCTCAAAACATTTGCGCCTACCCCTGCCATATCTAATATAAATTTTACCTCGTCTTTTCTTGGTAGTCAAATAAACACTCATACCAACCCCACAAATAACTAGACCAACAATGCCTCTCACCCACGAAGAAACTTCCCAGGAAACCAAGAACAATTTCCACCACTACCCATACTTCTAAGTGAAATGTACCAAAGGCTTCTCAGTATTGGCTAGGTTGTGCTTGTTCCTTTAACACCTTTACAACCACCATTCCCTCATTAGTACAAACCCGATAAAAAAAATATAAATACCATGCTGGTATCGCTGGTCATAATATTGATGGATATGTTGCTTTCAAGAGAAAAATCCTCCAACTTATTAAGGCTGGATGTATTATTTTTTATGAATTCCCGAATGTGAATTCGAATCCACTACCAAACCATGATTCTGGAAGTGGAAGGGTTAATACCTTGGAGATAGGAAAGGAAGGTGAAGCAATCCTAAAGGCAATAATGGAGAGATTGTATGGGATGTTGAGACAAGCTGGGTATCTTAAAACACCAGTCAAAATGCAAATTGTAAAAGATGTGAATGAATATTGTAAGTATCAATAGCCTTATAGATATGTTATTGACTCTTGTGAAGAGTTTCATTCTAATGTGAAAGATATGATGACATTAGGAATTTTGAGATTGGTTGGTCCAAAAGAAAATAACCTAGTGGGGACGGTGACTAGTTTTAATAAGAAAGTTAAAGTTTGTAGATATCAATCAATTGAAGGGGAATCCCAAAATGATTCTGACTAAGCCTACAAATACAACTAGCAAAAGTAATAATGCCCTACCTCATAATTATAGGTATTCCTTTCATAGCATGAGTCCAACCCCTGTTTTATATGCTAAAATAGAAGGGCTAACTTAGAGTGGGAGATGTTTTACTCTTGAAGAGTTGGAGGATTATAGGAAAGCCAAAGGAAAGAATGTGGCGGAATTGACAAATATGAATAAGGTTAATAAGCCAATAAGCGATGAAGAGGCTAATAAGTTTTTGAAGTTGATGAAGCATGGTGAATATAATGTGGTGGATAAATTGAAAAATACACTCGCTAGGATTTCTTTGTTGTCATTAGTGCTGAGTTCAGAATTGCATAGAAACACTCTTAAAAAGGTTCTTAATGAGGTGTATATTCCTCAAGATATCACATAGGATTCCATAGAACATTTGGTGGGAATGATTCAAACCACCAACTACCTATACTTTACCTATGATGAGCTTGATCCTGAAGGGACCAGTTATAATAAACCGCTATATATCACGGTAAAATTCAAATATTGTGTGATTTCTAAGGTGCTCATAGATAATGGTTCTGCTCTAAATGTGTTTCTAAGGCATGTGCTTAATAAGATGCTTGTTGATGCCTCTCATATGGAGTCGAGTACCATGACTGCCAAAGCATACAATGGGTCGCCAAGGCCAATTATTAGGAATATTGATGTTGAATTGATCATTGGCCCTCAACCATTCTAGGTGATATTGCAAGCGATGGATATCCATCCTTTATATAACATGTTGTTAGGAAGGCCTTGGATTCATGTAGCTTAGGCTGTCACATCTTCCACATCAGCGGGTCAAGTTTATCATCAATGGGAATCTGGTGATTGTAAAAGCTGAGGAGGATTTGTCTATGGTGAGAAATTTGTTGATCCCTTACATAGAATATGAGGAAAGTAAGGATGGAAATCTGCATGCATTTGAGGTTGTAAATACCGAATGAGTACTTGAAAATATGATGTGAAGAAAGCCAAAGATTTTTGATGTAGCAAAAATGACTGTTAGATACTTTTTGAAACATGGATTGCCATTCCAATATGACCTAACCACAAGAATGCCTAAGAGGGTTAATGTGATATAAATAAAATGTGTTGATTAGAAGTTTGACTTAGGTTTTAAGTTAAGAAAGATAGATTTCAAAAGAGCAGTTAAGGTAATAAAAGAAAAGAGAGTATCCTAGATTGAAGTGATGGAGCCCAATGAAGATCAGATAAGGATCCTACTGATCCACTTAACATTTCCATGACCCGCACATGTGATAAGGGCTAAGGATGAAGTGGAAAGGCTAAGAAAAGAATTCAATGGTGTTGCTATCAACTATCTTGAAAGGTTCAACGAAAAAGACCACAAATAAAGCTTAGAAGGTGGAGAGAACCTTCTTGAACTGTTACCCCAACTGACTATTGGCACTTTAGAAGACCCATTTGAATTTGTGAGAAAGCTGGCTAATGGGGAAGAGTTGAGCAATTGAGAGATTCAGGAAGTCCCGATTGTTTTTAAAAAATAATGCTTTGTTTGTGTGTTTTTTTTTTGTTTTTTTGCTTGAATAAGTGTACCTTGCCAATAATCATGGATCAAGATATTGGCAATAAGGTTTTGTTATTGAGCCCTTTTATCCTTTCAAATTTTTAGTGAGATCATGCATATTTATTTCAATTGTGCCTTTATTTATTTTCCCAAGAATTATACACTTATAGCCAAAACACTTTATGCTTTTAGAAAATCTGAAAGTAGATCATCGATAAACTCACAAACTCACTGCATTGAGAATAATTAGCCTACCTGTGATGAAATTCTAATTGCAATGGATGATAAAGAATGTGGGGATGAAGACATCAAAGAGTTTACAAAGCTGGTGGAATAGTCTGAGCACACATGAGAGCCTGCAAAAGAAGAACTAGAACTGATAAATATAGGCATTGGGGAGGACAAAAAAGAGTTGAAAATAGGGATGCTAATCACCGCTAATTTGAGAAACGAGTTGGTTGCTCTTTTACAAGAATATGCTGACATGCCTAGTTTGGATACTGAGATTGTGGTACACAAGTTACCATTGATAGAAAGTTGCAAACTAGTCAAGCAAAAGTTAAGGAGGACACGACCTGATATGCTGATCAAGGTTAAAGAAAAAGTAAATAAACAGTGGGACGCTGGATTCTTGGAAGTAGTCAAATACCCTCAATGGGTGTCCAACATTGTAGCAGTACCTGAAAAAGACAATAAGATCAGGTGTTTGTGGATTTTAGAGATTTGAATAAGGCAATCCTAAAGGATGATTTCTCTTTACCCTACATAGATGTACTTGTGGATAATGCTAAGAGTTCTACCTACTCTTTCATGAATAGTTTCGCCTGATATAATCAGATTAAAATGGCTGAGTAGAATAAGGAGAAGACGACATTTGTCACCTCGTGGGGAACTTACTACTATAAAGTGATGTCATTCAGGTTAAAGAATGTTGAAACAACTTATCAAAGAGTGACGAACACTTCTTCATGGCATGATGCATAAAGAAATTGAGATGTATATAGATGATATGATTGCTAAGTCCAAAGAAGAAGAAAGTCATATCCCAGCTCTAAAGAAATTATTCAAAAGATTGAGGAAATATTAGTTGAAGTTGAACATTGCAAAGTGCATATTTAAAGTGAAATCAGGGAAATTATTAGGGTTTGTGGTAAGCAATAATGGTATAGAAGTAGATCCTGAAAAAATGAAAGTCATACAAGCTATGCTAGCTCTTAAGGCTGAGAAAGAAGTTCAAAGCTTTTTGGGGTGCTTAAACTATATTGCAAGATTCATTTCACAACTTACATCTACTTGTGAACCAATCTGCTGATTACTCCGAAAGAAGAATACTGGGGTATAGGATGAAGACTACTAGGAAGCCTTTGATAAGATTAAACAGTATTTGTAAAATCCACCTCTATTGGTACCACCCATGTCGGGAAAACCTCTTATTTTGTATTTAACAATGATTGAATCAGCCATGGGTTATGTGTTTGGACAATATGATGAGTCTGAAAGAAAGGAGCAAGCCATTTATTATCTTAGTAAGAAATTCACTAGGTGTGAATCTCGCTATAGTATGTAGAGAAGTTGTGTTATAGCTTGGTATGGAGTGCGAAAAGGATTCGATAGTACATGTCGTACTACACCACTTGATTAATCTCAAAGATGGATCCTCTGAAATATATCTTTGAAAAGTCGTACATGTCAAGTAGAATAGCTAGTGGCAAGTGTTAGCCGAATATGAAATCATCTACATAACAAGAAAATTTGTGAAAGGAAGTGCAATTGTAGATCATTTAGCTGATAATGCCATTAAGGATTATGAACCATTAAACTTTAACTTTCTTGATGAAGATGTATTAGTTGCAGAAGGAAGAAGAGAGTGAATGGTATACCATGTACTTTGACGGTATAGTAAATGTGTTTGGTAATGAAGGTGGTGATGTAATAATTTCCCAGAAGGAAAGCAATATCCTATTTCAATCAAGCTATAGTTTAATTGCACAAACAATACAACTAAGTATGAGGCTTATAGTCATGGATTAGAAGCTGTTTTAGAGATGAAGATAAGGAACTTAGAAGTATATAGGGACTCAATATTGAAAATATGCTAGGTAAAAGGTGAATGACAGATGAAAGATAAGAAATTGAGACCATACCAAAAATATGTCTCCAAATTGGCTGAAAATTTCAATGAAATAGTTCACTTATTTAGGAAGAGATAAGAATTAGTTTGTCGATGCTTTGATAACCTTAGGCTCTATGGCTATAATTGATTACGATATCAGAGTACATCCAATAGGCATTGAGATCAAGAGTTCTCCTGCTCATTGTTGTTCAGTAGAAGAAGAAATAGATGGCAACCCCTGGTATATGGATATAAAGAGGTTCATCCAATATCGAGAGTATCCTTCAGGAGCATTAAGTGCAAATAAGAAGACCTTGAGAAGAATGTCAATTGAGTGATATATAGACGGAGAAGTTTTGTACAAAATGTTATTTGATGGGTCTTTACTTAGATGTTTGAATGAGTCAGAAGCTAACAAAGCCTTGCATAAAGTACACGGAGAGATCTACACCACCCATACAAATAGGCACATGATGGCTAGGCAAATGCAAAGAGCCAAGTATTTTTTGATGACCATGGAGAAAGATTGCATAGAATTTGTTCGAAAATGTCATAAATATCAGGTGTATAGTTATAAAATCAATGTACCTCCAGTGCCTTTATTCAATATGGTGTCACCTTGACCCTTTGCAATGTGGGAAATATATGTGATAGGGTTGATTAATCCAAAAGCTACCAACGAACATTGATTACTTCACGAAATGGATAGAAGCCTGCTCATATGTCCATGTGACTTAGAAGGAGGTCAAATGATTCATTAAGAGATACCTGATTTGTAGGTATGATTTACCTGAAAAGATAGTGGCCGATAATGCCCAAAACTTCAATGGGAAGATGACTGCAGAATTATATGCTAAGTGGAAAAAATCAAGCATTTTAATTCATCTCCCTACAGACCAAAGATGAACGACGCTATTGAAGCTACTAATAAGAACATAAAGAAGATTGTCCAGAAAATTGTGGTTATTTACAAAGACTAGCATAAATGACTTTCTTATGCTCTTCGTGAATATTGAATAACAATAAGGACATTAATTGGGACTACACCTTATTCACTAGTCTACGAGATGGAGGTAATGATGTTGTTGGAAGTAGAGATTTCTTCTACAAGAATCCTCATGGAATCTAAGCTTGAAGAGTTTGAATGGGATGAAATACAATATGTGCAACTACACATGATCAACAAGAAGAGATTAGCTGTAATTTGTCATCATAAGCTATACCAAAGAAGGATGGCTAAAGTGAACGACAAAAAAGTTCGATCGAGAGAGTTCAAGGAAGGAGATCTCGTGTTAAGAAAAATTCTACCACTACCTAGTAAAGATCGTAGTAAATAGGCGCCCAATTATGAAGGTGCCTATGTAGTGAAAAAGACATTCTCAGGAGGAGCATTGATATTAACAGCAATGGATGGAGAAGATTTGATTAGGCTTGTGAACTTTGATTCTATAAAGAAATATTATCCGTGATGGATAAGTTCTCATCAAATCAATAAAATGAAGTTTTGGCCAAGAAATTCTCTATGCATATCTTTTATTTCTCTCATAAATGTTTGTCGATACTAAAGAACCCGCAAATACACCTTTAAAGCCTTGCATGATTTCATAGACTCAATTCATTTTACCAAAATCTTTTTTCCTAATGGAATTTTGAAAAAAAAATATTGAACTTGCTTTTTGATTTCAGAAATGATTTAATGTTTATTTAAAACAATATTTTTTACATTCTCTTTATAGAATGATAAATGAAGCAAGCAACTCCTTCATTGAGGTGACCAAACTCTAAACCAGAAAATATGAACAGAAAAATAAATCATCACCTCACAACATGATTTTTGAGGAAAATGTTTTAAATATATACATAATGGTATATAGTGGATTCGTTGTTCATGTACTCATGAAATGCATCTCTTTGCAAAGTCCAAACCATCACACTAGACGAGATCAAAGTTTATTGATTTATACTGTTCGCACTCAAATCCTAGAGAGCATGCCCAAATCAAAAGAAAATGTGATAGTTAAGACAAAATGGGGATGCCAAAATAATAATAATAAAAAAAGGCAAATCAAAGAAAAGCGGCAAAAGAAAAAGATTGAAGACATAAGGAGTCAAGCTGAAGATAGTGATCTTAAATTTTTGAAACCTTGAAACACTTTTTTAAACTTTATGAATTCTTTTCTTTTATAGCCAAGAACCATAACCTACGTCATATGTCTTTAAAAATCCTTTCTAATCAAGCAAGTAAGCAACCTAGAATAATAAACAGAGCTCTCAAAATGCAAAAATACTTTTTCATAAGAATCGTGACATCAGGAACAAGCTACTCATTATTATTCATTCTGATAAAATGAGTGTTAAAAAAGAGATATTTTTTTCTCAAACAAAACCTCAAGCTTTTACTTGAGCCTCTTGCTTTGAAACCTAAAAAAGCAGAAGGTCATCTCATGATGTACCTTCACTAATTGCAATATCACCTACACAAGAACAATTCATCCTCTTTTCAAGAAAACATTACTAGGGAGTTGCAAGATTTCAAAAGCAAATTGTTTTAAACTCACATCAAAATAATTTTTTTTAAAATGCAAGATCAAGATTTCTAGATTCATTATAGACAAAGATTTCTTCACTAAAACCAAAAAATGAGAGAAAGGAGAGAAGGGTTATTTAAAACTATTATTTGTCTGAGTCATTGATAGAGCACACTTAAGGGTAATGGTCAATACAATGGGGTAATATTATACTTAAAAGGTGATTTGATCCCTTCAAGGTAACAATAAAAAAAGAATACTTTCGGTATTGAGTTAAGGGGACATTGTTGTTTACAATAGGCAATTTGAATATTTCAAACAAGTGACACCAGATGTTTTTAGCAATGAGACAAGTAATGAATGATCCTCTCAAATTGATCAAATAAGACAGAATTTCCAGCAAGTAATTGGGTCACGATGGGTACCATAAAGGTTGAGTTGTGTAAAATTAAATAAAATGTTTTTGGAAAAAGACTTACAAGGGCCAACTCGAGTAGGTTAGAAGCCAAACGACCAACATGACTCAAATTATAAATAGCAAGACCTCACTAATCAAGCAACAAAAAAGATTGAGATGAAAAATGGATCTATATTTCAAATCAGGTAAAGATGCATACATATCATTTAACTCCAAACATTGAACAATGTGTTTTGCAAAAATTCTTAAGAGAAATCATTGATGGGATCCATCAAAAGAAAAGCCACCTTAAAATGGCCAAAAATTGAAAATACTTAGGGGTGTTCAAAAAAACCGATTAACCGAGAAAACCGAAAAAACCGATGAAAAATTAACCGAGAAAACCGAACCGAGATGGAAAACCGATTAAACCGATTTTTAAAACCATAAAATCTTGCCGGTTCGGTTCGGTTCCGGTTTTACAGCAGAAACCGGTGAACCAAACCGAACCAAGTCACCAACCATAAAATACTATAAATACTAGTCTACAGTTAACTTAAC
>Ga0325404_1002035_pt1 | contig 21540 bp, 13 predicted proteins | sample PopdelMetagenome_18_FD_205664 | JGI IMG/M metagenome (GOLD analysis project Ga0325404, IMG submission 205664) | Populus deltoides microbial communities from Bellville, Georgia, United States - Xylem-Control-R1 | ecosystem: Host-associated > Plants > Phyllosphere > Stem > Wood/Secondary xylem...
TTGTGTTTAATAACAACTATATAGTTGTGTTTAATAACAACTATAATTATTTGTGCCAATAAAACATAAAAAAATCATTAACTAAAAACTAAACTAGAAAAAATAAAGAGTTAGATGTGGATAAAGATATTTAATCTTGCAACACGAGCCACATATATAGTTGTGTTTAATAACTTTATTTCTTATAATAATTTTTTATTTGATCAAATAATAATAAAAGCAGACACACACATGAAATTGATTAAATAAAATAATAATAAAAAACAATATTATACAAGGTTGCACATATTTCAAAAATATATTATAATTTAATGTGAAAACCAAGTAAATATAAATGATATTTAATCAAAGACTAAATTGAAAAAGTTGAGAGATAGATTTGTTTGTAGACATTTGAACTTGAAACATGAACCATGGACTCGATTGTATTTAATAACATTGTTTCTTGTAATGAATGTTTTATTTAATAAAATGATTATAAAAAAAATACGCATAGAAAAGTGATTAACTAAAAAATACGCATAGAAGACATCATAAAAATTCTTAAAATTGATTAAACATAAAAAAAACAAACAATAAATGATGAAATTGCAAATAAAAATTAAAAAAATGAAAAAAACAAAAGGTAAAAAAAAAACCTCATGCACATGAGCTTGACCTAGGTGGCCCAACGCATTTGAGCTTAAAAAAAGTCTAGACATGTATGCTTGGGTTGATTTTTTTTTATTATATAAGAGAAGACAATCTATCTTATTTTTTACCCAAAGCACTATAAATAACTTAATAAACTCGTATATGGTCTTAAACAATTCAATAATCCACTCAAAAATCTAAAATCAACCTGAAACCAAAAAAACTTCTCAACCTTATATTTGTCATCCCATGCAAAGTTAAGGGCAAAGAACACCTAGGATAAGCTCTCTTCATTGGAAGAAACTCATTCTACCCTAAAATCAACCTTTTTTATTATTCTCTTTTTACCACCAAAATCTGACCACTCTCTCTCTCTTCTCTCTTAAACTAGAGGCTAAAAATAAAAAAAATAAAGGTTTTGACCAAAATTGAATTTTTAAAAAATTAAGGAACCAAAAGTTTATTATACGAAAAGTGGGACCAAAGTGAACTTGTTTACCCAATTTAAAAATTGCCACCTTTTTGTTTTTGCTTTTTCACTATTATCCTCCATCTTTCAATCTTGTCCTTAGTCAACAGATTTGAAGTAATTGGACTTCAATTTGACCTTAAAAGGATGCAATATGCCAAAAATAAGTTTGAGGATCAAAATAAAAAAAATACCACAGCAAGTCCATAGTGAAATGTAAAAGTGTGCATAGTGATTCTTGTTACAATCTTTTTGCCACAACATTTAGAGTTTCTCTTAATTTATTACCCAGAAAAAAAAAACATATTAGAGGTGTTAAAAAAACCAGTTCATCTATAATATTTGTATTATCTGACCCAATCCAACCGATTAAAGTCGGATAATGTGGATATTACAGATGATAGCAGGTCAAAAAATCTAATAAATAGATATCACAAGTTAGATGCAGGTTGAAATTTTTAAAACCCGCTCAACCCGACCCAAACTATATAACATAATGCAAGTAACCCAAGTTCTTGGTATAAATAATATTTTTTCCTCTCTCCTTCACACTCATAATCGCCTCTCATTTTCTTAATCTCTTTTCTTTTTATTCTCCACTTTTATAAAATTATAATTATTCCTTTTGAAGTTTGATCTAATAAAGTGATAGTGCATTTTACAATTTCAATATTTTCTGTTTGGTAACCAAGAGACCATGATAAAACAAATCAAAATTTTAAGAATTGAAATTAAACTTTTATTTTCTTAGTCAAATTACAAACCCAAAAGCACTTTATATTTTTTTTTCTACTAGTAAGTCTTTATATTATATTACACCATAACTATTTAATAAAATGATTGGTTGGGATTTTTGTTTTGTTTTGTTTTTGCATGTGAATTGTGATAGTTTTTATGTTGTCTCTAATATATGTATTTTATCTAGTTTTAATAGTTATAAATTGTTTTTTTTAGGCTCATCAAAAAATAAAAAAAAATTAATATATTAAATTCATGAATATTTATAATATCCATGAAAATTTTATTCCTACACGATACATTCAATTTACTCGAATTAAAAAAAAATTGAATGGATGAATCTATCTTTTTTAAAATACCATAAGTTGAGTTAGATATTATTATAAAAACCTAACCTTTTACATCCACAAACACTATATATATTCCTTTCGAGTGATTGGATTCTAATAAACATTTCCCTCCAATCACTCGAAAGGAAGATTATGTGCACATGACGCCGCCGCCGACTCCAAGAAAGGTGACGCCCATCCTCCTCCCTATCCTAGTCAGCATCTGACCTTTCAACCACTAAACCAGAGCAAAGCCAGCCCATCCATCACTTTTAGCTGCTCCTGTTCTGTTCAACTTAAAAAAAAAAACCCAAGAGGCAGAGCCATTATCAGTCACTTTTGCAGCCCTCCTCTCTAGGGACCCCATCTTTTATAGAACACCAAAACCAATCAAATCCCAACACACCGTCTCCATGTAGACCCCATACTGTGTTCGTTTTTCAAAAAAAAAAATCAAATTAAAACAAAAAAAAAAAAACAAATTAAAACTCAAAATCAAACACCGCACCATAGTTCAGTTTTAAGGATAACATCGCCACCTCAAAAACATGTAAAAGAAATTTACTTTAAGAAATTAGAGGAGACCATATCGAATCATTGACCAGGCATCTTATTTTTATCCAACGTGCCTTCAAACAGAATAATTTTATAAATGATGGGTTTTAACAAATTGAAGAGAAGGGATTCCAAGGATCAATCCTCAATTTTATTAGATGAATATCAATTGTTTTTAAGAACATTTTTCAGTTTAAAATTACATTAAAATAACATTTTTTATTTTTAACTTGCCATAAAAAAATTAATTTTTAATTTAAAAAAAAAACAAAAAAAAAACAAAGATTTCAATAACTCCATGATACAATTAGAAACAAGGACTGGATTAGAGTGACAAACCGATAAATATTACAATGTAACCCTTACTAACTCTCCCTCTTCATGAAATAATAATAATACAAAGAGAAACAGTTGCATCTCCATTTATTCCTTCGAAAATTAAACATTTTTCTCTCATGATCTTCATTGCAATGTACATGTTATGAGAGTGAACACCGACAACCTCAACATGGAACACCCATTAACATTGTATATACACTCGCAAAAAAACACCAGCAGTACAAGTACACACTACCATTAGCTCTCTCCCCCTCTTATATAATCAAAAATTTGCTGCATTGAAGGTTTCACCAATTCAATGTTCATGCCACAGCAGAGATGCTACAGTTTCGCCCATCTCTGCGGAGACAATCAAACCCTTCAATCCTTACTGCAGCTGGCGTGTGCCCAAACTTCATTCGGACACAACCTCCTCCTTTACGTGCAGATGATGAGGATGGTGGTGGGGATGGTGGGGCAGGAGATAATGGGGTTATTTTTTCATTACCAAATCGAGCATCTTGGATTACAGGATTTGATACCCTACATGGTGGTGATCCACAGTAAAATGGTGGTGATGATGCCACCTGGAAACTTGGTTTGTCCCCACCATAACCTCCCTGCAATAATTTAGATCAGTAAGTTCCCTTTTACCAGTAAATATGCAAAGCAATATGATTCTCTTTACTGGGGACAGACAAACAGTCTAGGAGCACAGCAAATTCAACTCCTACACCAATTGGTAAAGGAAATCATGCACGCACGCTTAATTATCCGCTTCAAGAAAGTGTAGCCAGTGAGAAATCTCAAACACATCTAACCGTGAATACAAAGAAAACTCGAACAGGAATTGGTGCAAATAACAGCTTTTCACGATTTAAGATTAGCCAAAAACAAGAGGATGCAAGGATCTTTGATACTTTCGAGTACAAAAAGCACACACTGACCTCAACCAAAAACATTAAAAAGGGTAGTAATTAGAAAATAATAACTCAAGAAATTTGTAGCCAAAATTTATCTCCAACACACAGCAGTGAAGAACAAAAATTTCTTGGAAGTTGCTTTAAATAATTAGAAACGTGGATCTCTAAAAGGATGACCCTATTTACAGCCAGCTTTTAGGTTTGGCTACCAAACAAAACAATGAAAAAGGTCACAAATTATACTTTGCAAGAAATTAGCCACTAAATTGCCGAAAGAGAAATAGATGTACCTTAGTAAGAATTATGTCTAGCAGCTCTGCCCCGGCTTTCGAATCTGCCATCTCCGCATGGTGACTGGATATGAGATTAAAATTATTCAAAGTAAAAATAGAAAAAATAAAAATTCCTACGAAAAGGGTCAAATTTATGGGATCGAAGAGGGAAAACATACTTGACAGGAAATCTTAGAGGTCGGATTTGTTCATTAAGAGGAGGATTTAAAAGTCCCAATCTCCTTGGCTTTGGACAAACCACAGACTCCACCACCACCATCATCCTCTCCCTTTCCTCACAACCTCCTATCATGGCGCTCTTTTGCTCATATCCATAATAATTCATTTTCACTTATCAACAAACCACCAAGCCAAACCTCTGCAAATACACGAACAATAAACAAAATCAATATCAGGAAATTTCACATGGAACAAAAAAAAAACCACAAAGCTTCAAAATTCAGGCCAAAAAATCATCTGGCTCATCAACCAAAAAAAACATCACATTATTATGAAGGTTAGAGCTTGAGGCCAAAAAAAATACATGGGTCACCAACAAAAACATCAACACTAAAAATCTTAACATTACATGATAGAATTCTAAAACAAACTTGTCAGGAGAAAGGGAAGAGAGGGGAAAAGAGAAAACGAAAGACCTGAGCTGAGCTGCCACGAAGACCCCTCCACAAAGAGGAGAGATTCAAGGAGGAAGAAGAGAGAGAGGGGAGAGATCAAAGCTTCGATTTTTAAGGAGAGAAAAAGGAGAGGGAGTGAGGGAGAGATAAGAAGGATGGATTAAGATTGGACGGGTGATAGATATGACCAGAGATGAGTGTGCAAGAAAGTGAAGATGGGAATGAGGTCTTAGGTTTGTGTGTAGTGAAGAGCTAGGTTGGCCTGTGAGATTGATGGTATTGATCGTTGGATTGTGTCTTTTATTATTTTTTTGTCGTCTCGGGTTTTGTGCCTTTGAATCATGGGCAAGAGATTTCGGGAGACAATTTGCTTTATTCTCGATTTTGTGATAAAAGATGAAGAAGATCTGATACACATGATCATGCACGCATGTTCACTTTATTTTATGTGTCCATTTTTTCACTTTTTTAAGCAAGCTAGCGCTCCATTGCATCTCGAATGAAGAAAAATCGAGAACAAAAAAGTCTAAGCATAGTTCAAGGATTGGATGTATTTATAAATATTAAAAAATAATTATTAATGTTAATTAAAAACTAAATTGTAATTATATATAATCTTTGTTAGAGAGGTTGCTAAAAAATTGGGTGGGAGACTTTTTAACCCAAAAACTATTTCTCAATCTATTTTAATATATAGAAACACTTAAAAATACATTCTTAGAACATTAATAAATAAATCATTTAACTCAAAACATAACTAAACTGATCTACAAATATAATATTAAACTGAAAAATTATTCTTTTTCATTCTTGATCCATTTTTTTAAGTGAAACGAATGATAAAAAATACATCAATAAATTTTTTTTTGAAAAAACTTATTAACATCAAGAATAAGTTTTTGTTGTAAAAATATAGATAATCAAATGACCTTTCTCTTATCTTTTATTTTTCAATGATTTAAACTTTCTTATCACTAAGTAATGGAATTAAACATGAACAAAATAAAATTTTAAATCAAAATATATAATTTTCAAACTAAAATAATTAAAATAGAATTTTTAAAAAAATCTCAAGGCAATTCTCCTCGAAAACACGTTGAAGGAACAATGCTGGGTAAGCAAAATAGGGTGTACTTTTCCTTCGCTTTTAATTTTAGCTCCCTTATTTTAAGTTTTTTTAAAAAAAAAATTGATATTTTTTTACATAATTAATTATCAATTTAATGTTAATTTTTTTTATACTTTAATAACCTGATAAAAAATAAATAAAAATAAATTATCAAGTTTAATTTTTAATTAATGTAATGTTTGAAAAATAAAATAATATATATATATAATCGAAGTAAAAAGATTAAAGGACTAAAAAATAAAAAAAAAATCACAATTAAAATATGCAACTAACTTACTTATGTGCTATCACGAGTCAAATCAAAAGTTAATTTCTAAAATATCAAAAAAATATTTGTAATTATTTTAATGAATTTTAATTAAAACTGAAGATTTGTTGGACCTATGCACGAGGCCCATATAACAAAATAAATTTAAAACAAGCATGTGAGACTCTATTATTCAAAATAAAATCAATAGCACATCATCTGATTTGGTTCCGACCACCAAAGAGATGGTCAGAAAGTTAGGCTTAAGTTTTTTCATTTAAATAGTCATTTTTTAACATGTTTGCATATAAAAGTACCTAACAAACCCCATTATAACCTCAATAAACTAATCTATCAACTTAAAAAACACAAAAAAATTATCAAAAAACACAAAATCAAATATTTTTCTTATTTCTCAACCCTGATTTACTTTTCCTCGTAATATAAAAGGATAGATAACATGTTAATAGAACTCATCTCATCAAATAAAACCTAAAATATTAGAAACAATCTTTTTAATTACGGAAATATGACATACCAACAATTTTTTTTCTCGTTTGTTGTTTCTTTACGAGCCTTTCTCTCTCTCAAATCTAAAAAATAAAAAATAAAAAAATAAAGCTTTGAATCAAAATAAAAACATGTCAAACTAAAGGGACCAAAATAAAAAAAAAATATGTCAGATTAAAGAGATGAAGAAACAAATTTTGCCAAACTTTGGAGGGAAAAAATGGTAAAAAAACACCTTAAATAGTGACAAAAAAAGATGACAATCTCTCTCCTCTTTTAATTTCTTAAAATAAAAAAAATATATATCTTTTTCATGTAAATGATGTATTGTTCCTTACTTTATTAAAAAAATATTTTGGCTTTTGTGAGAGCTTAAAATGAATTACAAATATATATATATATAAATTATTTTGAATAAAAAAATTTAAAATTAAAAAACATTATCAATTTTTTGCATTTACTCCTCCAACCTATTCATAACCCGTGGCGTAGAAGGGGCAATTTAAAGATTAGCAACTTTCTAAAACAGTAAGAGTGATTATTTTTTCTTTTTTTTCCCCTTAATATCAATTTTTAAGCAACTAACACCAATGCCAAACGAACATTAAGTGGTTCTGAAGATGACATGATGAATAAGTTTTAGCCAAGAAATGTGACCATAACCATCATTACATAAAATTCATTGTATGCATGTTTAAACATTATCCTCTTTTATATCGGTAGTCCTACCTTAATTCATTTCCTTAATAAAAAAATTTGGTCTCACCTTTCATCTCACATGAGAAATCATTTTTTTGTTGAGGGATAGTTTTGAATTTCAAGGGAAGCTCGCATATTATATACTATTGGATATGTCACGCTCTGTGCTTCGGGTTCACATTTTTCTTTGCATAAAAAACCAATGTCTAGATACCAAATTCCTTTAAAAAGAAAACAAATGAATCAAGTTATAGCCTTGATCAGGTTTGATAAGTTGATTTTATTTTAATCAGACGATAACAAAATTAACAATGATAAAGCACAAAATTAAAAAAAAAAGACCTCAAAAACCTAGAAAAAATACCTTTTAAAGTACATAATTGGATAAAAATAGACAAAAAAAACCCCTAGTTTGAGTCAACCCAAGGTAGCATGACAAACAATGTAACCTAGGTAATAAGGGCTAAGCCAACCTGAGTTAACATGTAAAACCTGTGACCCAAGTTATGAGATTGAGATAACATAAAATAAATCTTAAAAGCCAATTTTTTTTGAAAAAAAAAAACTAATGTCGAATGATAACATCGAAAAAAAAGTAATAAGCCCAAAAAAATAGACATTGACCTATATAAACTTTTCAAACTCGTGACCCGCGTTATTAGACCAGAAGTTATGAGATTGAGATAACATAAAATAAATCTTATAGCCAATTTTTTTGAAAAACAAAAACTAATGTCGAAATGATGACATCGAAAAAAAAGTAATAAGCCCAAAAAATAGATATCGACCTATATAAACTTTTCAAACTCGTGACCCGTGTTATTGGACCACAAGTACCATACATGGAAAAACAACAAAACTCAATCCTTAAAAAAATCAAATATCAAATGATGAATGAAAAAATGACAAGATCCAATCTCCAACAAATCAAATATTAAATGATGAATCACCACCACCACCACCACCACTATTATTATTATTATTATTATTATTATTATTATTATTACTACAACAACTATTACTATTACTATTATTATTGTTATTGTTGTTATTGTCGTTTTCATCATCATTATAATAAATTATTACTATTACTATTACCATTAGCGATATTATTATTATTATTATTATTATTATTATTATTAATGGATCTAAAATAAAAAAAATAGAAATTAAAGAATAAGGGTGAAAATAGAAAACAAATACTAATAATAAAAAGCAACGCCTAAGCAGCACGTGTGCATTTTAAAGAAATAAGAAAAGGAAACAACTTGGGTTATAGTCCTGACTGTATTTAATATGTTGGTTTTAATTTAATGAGACAATAAAAAAATTTAGCAATGATAGTAACTAAACAATTTTATGTTTTAAAAAATGGACACAATAATCTGAAAAAAAAAATCATTTAAAATATGTAATTGTATAAAAAAGAAACATAAAAGCCCAGATCGAATTAACCTGAGGTTGCTTGATAAATATGTAACCTTGGTAATAAAAAACGAGCCAACTTAGGTTAATTTACAAAATCTGTAAACTGTGTTATGAGATTGAGATAAAACAACATACAATTTATCTAATCTATAACCCGGGTGATGCGAACCTCGTGATCACGTGGTCACACAACCCACTATCAAGGTTGAGATTTGTTTCTAGAAAGTCGAAATATGTTTGATAGGATTGTGACACAATGAAAACCTGCCCTAAAGAATCAACATTTTTGGAATGAAGTAGAATGACGCCACATAATTAGTTAATCTTCAAAAAGTTAGATTTAGTTTGTTCGAGAACTGAAGAATGCAATAATTACTCTTACATGTTTAAACTGAAAAATTCAAAAGTAATATTCATTAATGCTACCAAAAATATTTAGGTTACACGAGTTCAAATAGTTCTTGAAAAATTAGCCCTAATGGATCTACCCTAGTTGACTGATTTGATCCACTTACAAAATTGACCTAAAAACCTTAAACTAAAAGGCCCATAACCTGATCCAAATAAGCCTTGGATCCTAGCTGAAAACAAAGTATTAACTATGCCCAAACATGAAAGAAAATAATAAAAATAACTAATCTATCATTAAATACCACCAACTCTTCTTTCCTTGTGTAACTAAGATGAATAAGAAATCCTTATAAGAAAAGGATTCTGGAATATTAATGAATCCTTACCACACTTGAAAATTATATTTCAACTTATTAAAGATCATTGTGGAACTAGAAAGTTTCCAAAACAAGCTCCCACATCCTTGTAGGAAAAAGATCATTGCCAGAAAAAAAGTTCACAATTCAAAAGAAAGTAAATAACAAAATTCATATAACTTGTTCTGACCTATATTGCAAGTCCTTCTTGATCTTCAATTCACCTGAAAGTTTACCTCACCATAAAAACATAACTATGGAATATTCTGGTAAAGTTTCCGCTCAATCAAACGGTGTAATTTGGAGTTATGCTTAATAACGTAAAACTAGACGGTGTAAAATTTTACTCCAAAATCTGAATATGATCTTGCTTGGATCGTATCATCGGGTCATTAGACCTGAAGCATCATACGTAGAATAACTAAGAAATCTAATCCTAAGAAAATCAAATATCAAAGGATGAAAATAGGAGGAAAAAATCAATTACATGAAAGGATCTAAAATAAAAAAATATATCAATTAAAACAATTAGGGTGAAAATTGAAATAACAAATAAATTAAAGGGAAAGAATAAATTTTGATTAGGGTTTGAATTGAAAAGAAAAAAATCAATAAAAAAAATAAAAAGAATGAGGATCAAATTAGAAAAATAAAACACCATAAACATGGATTGAAGGATGAAATTGAAAAGTATCAAAACTTTAACAAAAGGGCCAAGGAAAAAAAAATAGAAATCAAAAGAAGAAAAATCAAATTGAAAATTTTGATATGTGACAAATTAGGATTGAAGAATTAAATTGAAAATAAATAAACTTTAATAAAGGCTCAAGGATAAAAATACAAAATCAAAAGAAAAAAGACTAAATCTGAAAAACCAATAACAAATGTCCACCATCCTATGTTTTCAGGGTAGAAGAGAGAAAATAAGAGGTAAAAAAAAAGAAAAGAAAGGTCATCCAATAAGAAACTAGCCAACCCACACCGACACGCACCTCCCTAAAGGTGCATAACGTGGTGGTGAATCAAATGACATGGTAGAAGAGCATTTTCCACCATAGGGAGGCACCACCCAAAATGCGGGGGAGCTTTCCATGCTTTCATGCGTGTTATGCACTCTCCAATAGATTTTTAAACTAAATAATATTTAATAAAGGTAATACCCTTGATTATGTCCATAATTACAAAAAAAAAACTTTGTAAAAAGATATAAAGACCTTGACCCATTGCCATTGTTTTTTTAACCCAATGACATATTTATCAATTTATTGTATATAAATAAATGAAAAGACCGCTTCACCCATTCTTGCTAATTTTGAGTTTTATCTTTTTTTTGGGTAGTTAGGTAATGTCTTATGCAAAAAAAGATGAAAAATACTACTATGCCCTAGAACAATCTTTTAATGACTAATGCACCATGTGAAAAGACAATAATACCCTTAACTCAAAGGCAAGTGGTTTTTTAGGAAGCGCATAGATGTCATTTCCCTATTGTAGTGAATAATGAAATGTGTCTATAGTCATAGTCAAATTATAAACCCTAGGATAATTTATAAATTCTATGGAAATTTTAAACGAATAAATAAGAAATGATAATTATTTAAATAAAACAAAATAATTAATTTTGCAATAACGTATTAAGAATCTTTTATATCGGAGGTTAAGATCTTATCCGAATATAAGAGAAATAAAATAAATAATGGCAATTGAGTAAAAATAAAATAATAAATAGAATGAATTGGATTGATTTCTTTCGTTTCTTTCTAAGGAGGAACCAAAAAATAGTTTGGGAAAAATGATTAAGCAATTGATTTAAATAAAGGACAAAAGGGGACATAAGTATAATTCAAGGAAGATTAGGGTAAGAGTTTAATTAAAGGAAATTAGAGCATATAAGTAACTAAGGATTTCTCTAGAAAGTCATTAACATGGTCGATTAAGAGAGAAAGAGGAGAGGATTTTCTTAATGATTAGTTTAATCCAACCTATTTCTTTACATAAAAAAATATACTAAACAAGAGTGAGTCAAGAGATTAAGAGGATATATATAAGGAGAAAATTAAGCTAGAGATTTTAAAAAACATGAGTGTCTTGAAAGTTTAGAGATTGCAGGTTTGGAGGAGGAGAACAAAGAGGAGGAAATTGCTTCTATTACTTATCTTTTTTGAATTTTTGTATCATAAAGGTAAGAAATATAAATTAAAGCATATATTGGGTTTTGTTCTTGAGCTAACATATTGATTTCATGAAAATAGGTTATGAAACCTTAAAGTTAGATGGATAATTACTTAAAAGTGTTGTTTAGATGTTGGATAATTGTTTGAAAGGATGTTAAAATATTAGGTAAAAGGTTAATTTGTAAAATAAAAAACAAATTTCCCTCCTCTATTGAAATAAGATTTCGACCTTGGTTTAATAAATTAGGGATGAATTAGCATTTTTTTTTCAATTGTTAAAGAACTTAAGAACAATCAGATTATTTGAAACTTTTGAGTGGTTATGCATTAAGCTAATAACTAGAATCTTGCTTGACAGTTTTATTGATTTACTTTCAACTGAAGTTTGAACTGATAAATAATGGAATTTGAAATATATTTCTTCATAAAAGTTGTAATTAAGGATATTAGCTTTCAAATAGAACTGATCTTGTTTGATTTGGAGTTATAGAACTCTGTATATGGGTTAAAAACTAAAGAAAAGTCATGCTGAATTTTACAGGACAATTTTATCAATTGATTTGCCGCTAAAGTTTGAACTAGTAAATGATATAATTTGAAATATATTTCTCTATTAAAGTTGTATTTAAAGATTTTAACTTTGAAATGGGTTTGTATTGTTTAGTTTGGATTTATAGAACTTCTATGGGTTAAAATTTGAAGAATGGTTAGATTGAACCTTCCTAGATAGATTGTGTGTTTCACTAAAAGGGGTAGCTTTGGGGATGTTAAGGGTAAAACTGAGTTTAATTCCTCACAAAAATTATATCTTTATATCTTAATTTTCTAAAGAGAGAAGCCATGCCTAAAACTAAATTCTATAACTTTGGTTATGATTAAAATAAGAAATAGTGTTCTTGAAGTAAGATTTAAATGCTAAAGGTTATAAGAATGAAACTTGAGTATACTAGTGTGTGTGTGTGTATATATATGTATGAATTACAAGAAGTTTTTCTTGTTAAATAAATTAAAAATATGGATCGAATGAGGAGTTGAAATGAAGTTTCAATACAAGTTAAATTGTAAATGATGATTAAGTTGAAATAAATCAACTTAGATTATGTTATATGGAATGAGCATTTAATGAAAAATGATATGGTAAACTTCTTGATACAAGAGTGGTCGCAGGAGTTGTATAAAAGTAGGGAGGCTCATCTAGAGCATAGACAATAGGTAGGTGTATATCACAATTTCATTGAATGTGCCTTGTTTTTAATTTAATATTGATATGATTGGAACTGGTTACCTGATAATGAGGCTAATGACCAATAATGGGTAGAGAAACTAGTTGTTTGGTAATGAAACTAATGCCCGAATATGAGCAAAGGAAAAAGTAGTTACCCAGTGATGGGGTTAGAGCTTGGTAATGAGTAGTGAAACCAAATAACCAAAAATGAGAGATTATGCTTGATAATAGGCTAGTGGCATTAGATGGATGATGGTCAGGACATATGATTTATCATGATGGTTTGATAAAACTATGAAGAGAAAATTGATTGAAAATGATGAATTAAGATTAAAATGTATCATTAAAGTTGATTTTATTAATGATATGATTCATGATAAAGTTATATTTATAACATGTGATAAATCAATTTCAGGTATTTTGATCACGTGCAGAATGATAGATATGTAAGACTCATTTTTTTAAATTAATGAACATGTGATTTAGTAATTTTTTGTAATTTAAATGTTGGATAGGTAAGTAATACTGATCTTTATGATGTCTTAATACTTTTGGTTAACTCTCACTAGGTTATTGCATGTTTATGAATTCTCTTAAACATATAAGAATTATGCATAACAATAACTTGAATTGTTTTGTTTTGTTTTATGATGAATATTAGAACTATGATTATTAGGTGAATTTCTAGTGATAATTCTATTTTTAAGTATTTTGATTTCTCTATATATCTTTTAATTATAAATACATTATGACATTGAGTTGTGTTGTGTTGATGTGGAATGAAGTCTAGTATGGTTGGATATGATTGTGGTGTTGAATTACCGTGTGTTTTGAAGTTGTCGATAACTCGATACAGTATAAATATAGAAGAAACTTTTCTGAAATCTTGAAATTGCATGAATGATTGAATTGCTATATAAATAATAAAAAAAATTACACATTTTTTTTTTTACAATTATCACAAAAGGAAATCAAGGGGACATTGTATCCAAATATTTAGGGATGTTACACAAATCACCTTTCCTTTTAGCTGTTTTTTATGCTAAAACTATAGGTGTAGTGTTTTTTTTTACTCGAACTTTTTTTTTAATTATAGCCTTTTATTCCCAAATCAATAGTTAATTTCTCAAAATTTATGGAGAGAAAAATACAAAAAGGGATTAAAGTATAAAATAAAGAGATATCTTATTACCAATCTTAAATTCACTTGAAAACGTTTGGTTTAGTCCACCTACTTTCCTTTTTTTTTTTCTCTGTAGTCTCTATAGTTTTTGTAATTGTAATTTTGATCCAAAAGTTCTTTTTTTAATATTTTAGTTCTTGAGCTTGAGAGATGAGAGAGAAAGTTACTCGATTATAACAAAAGAAAAGGAAAGTCATCATTTGCCACATTTCAACAACAAAAAAAATCTATCTGATGAGGGGGTTCTTATTGAGGTGTTTTTGAACCTTTATCTTGCCTAAAAAGATAAATCATGATCAAGAGAGAAAAAACCTTTGTGGTTTGATTTTGTATTTTTGGATCATTTTTAGGGTTTTATGTTTGATAAATTGGGTTTGGATGGCTATAGAGATGTTTATTAGGTGTTTTTATTAATATTCTTATATATGTTTTTAAACATGTAATGTTTTAATTAGTTTTCTATGATATAAAATAGTCATTTTCTTTCCTTGATGCATATTCTACTCTCTTTTTTTCGTGTTAAAATTACGTATAATCAAGTAATGTTGTCATCAAAGCATGTGAGTATTAGAGGATCAATACACTAACGGTTATAAATTCAAGAATTTGCTAGCCATCTTTTTTATTGTTTCTAGAAAAAGAGCCAATTAAGAAGTTGGAGGGCTGGTAATTAATTAACAGAGCATAATTAGTCCAGTTGGCATAAATCATAGGGTATTTGCTTTTGCACATTTTCCTAATAAATCTTGGGTTTCCAAAGATTAGCATTTCGTATCCAAAACCAGTGTGCAAATACCAAATTAATCATAAGCTAATCAAAGTGGATAGAGAATTTGTCAGAACCTTTCATCAACGACAGACAGGTGGTTCACGGTATTGAAGATGCAATTATCACGAAATATATAAGTTTCATATCCAAAATACTTGAAATATTTATTAAAAAAATATAATATAATGTCATGTTTTGAAACATTATCTAACTATTTAATTTTTTTTATTTAAGATAATTTTATTAGAATTACTGGTTTACAGAGTGTAGCCAAATTTGCTTAGTTTATTGGTCTATAAAAAATTGAGAATTGGTTAATTAAAATGAAAAACTGTAAATTAATGATGAACATTATTTTTACACTCGTTAATAATTTGGATTGAATTCTTTCATATTTTAGAGGAGACAATCAAAAAAACAAAAATAGGATATCTTTTGTTTGTTTATTTACTTTATAAAAAAAGACAAATCCATTTGTTTCATTATGTTGTACCCTTCTTGCGGCGTCACAACGATACTTCCTGAGTGATGTTTTGAACGGTCTTTAGTTGGTTTATAGAGTCACCATCTAATATTATAGTTGCTATAAACTCTAACTGATTTTTTAGAGATTTTAGGCAAGTGATTAGTTGCTTAAAGGAAAAGTATTAACACCTCTAATACGCATTCTTTGAGGTAGACTGCATTATTTTTTTCTCTTTATATGTTTACTATGATCTAATGATGTTTCTATTCTTATCAACTTGTTATGATGGATCTACTAAGAAGAATAAACCCTAGTTTTATACGTCAAAATTTTGATTTAGAACGGTGAAATGTCATGAATTATCTTTAAGGTTTTTTTCATGATTAACTTAGAATTTTTTCCATCACGTCATTCCAAATAATATTTCAAATACAATTCCTTGCAGTTTTTTTTGTTCTTATATTAAAGTTAGTAATAATAAATTATTATCTCTAATAATATTTTGGGTATTAACTCCTTTTAGGTTTTTTATCCTTATATTAAAAGTGAATGATATATTTTTCTTACTAAAAATAAAATTTTAATATTTTTTGAAATATAGGCTAAAATCCTTTGGAATTTTACAAACTTATTGTAAAATACATGCAATATCATTTTTTAAAACATGCCAAAGTATTTTAGATTTTTTTTATATAAAAATGCTCAAATAATTTTAAGAATTTTTGATCGAAGAAAAATATTAAATTTTTTTAATTATTTTTTAAACTTTGTTTGATAAAAACCCATTTTCTTTGAAATAAAATTGCCCAAAATAGGCCTAAAGGGTTTTTGCTAAACATATCCTTATACCAAAAAAAAAAAAACTTTAGCAAAAATATTATCAGTCAAATAAGACCATAGCCATTTGATGAACAAGTTGACCCGAAATCTTTGGTTCGACCATAAACCAAACTAAAGATCATTAGCTTGATCCTTAAAACAAACCAAAACCTAAACCAAAACCTAAAATGCATCAAACTTGTAAAAACACAAAAAACTCAAAATATTTTAGTCAAAATGGATCAGCCTAGAAAAACAAAGAACACGAAGAACAAATAAAGAACATTCAACGAGAATCCAACAATGCGGATCAAGATTCAGACCATATTTCATGAAATAAAAAGCATAGAAATGATGGAAATCAATCACTTAACAATAATCGAGCATTAAACATTAACGATTATCAATTAATAATAATGTTTAGTCAAAATAGGTTTCGGTTTAAAACCAAAACTTTAGAATTAAAACCCTTAGAAAACTTTTTATTGATGCAAATGAATCCTAAATTATTAATTAACAAAGTCTAACGAAGTTTCAAGTGCGATGAAATGGATCAAAACTGGTTCAAATCATGGGGCTAAGGAAATGTTCTTCCCAAGAACACTACCTTAAAACTAAAAAAAAATACTCAAATATACTCAGCACTGTCAAACCCCAGAAATGGCCTTCTAGGCCTCTAATCACATTGCTTTTGGTCCTCACAAACCACATTACTAATACCAAGTATAGTTGAATAAAAAAAAAAATAACAAAAAATAATCAAATTATCATAAGGATGCATTAGATTCCACCTTCGTAACTGCAGCCCCAATGACATCCAACAAAAACATCGAATTTTGATTTAAAACTGACTCTTTAAACACTTGGAACCCAAGTCATGCTCAGGAACCAAGAACATACACTAACAAACTAGAAAAATAATCAATAACCTCACTACTAGATTTCCAAATCACTTTGTTTCATTTAATCTAAACATCCAAGCATATTCTAAACATTTAACAACATTAACAGATAACTCCAAACAAGATTAAACAAAGAAAAAACACCATTTTGTGCATTAATCAAAATCAAAGCTAAAAGCAATATAATGTAACAAATGTTCAAAAACACCATAAAACATGAAAGAACAAGCAAGAGACGTGTCTCATAGACATCATCTACTAGGCTATATGAAAGTTTTTTTACCTTCAAAGCTCAAACAATGACTACCCTTCAGTTCCTTCTTTTCCAAGCTTGTTACTTTCTCTCAAAGTTGAGAAAATCTTTATGTTAGGTTCTTAAACATTCACACATAGAGTTCCTTTATCAATCTTTTCCTCCCTTCTTTCTCTCCTTTTCCCCCTCCTTTGATTTTCCAGGGGGTATTTATAGGGTTTCAAGCTATGATTTTTATGGATTTGATCAAAAATTGATCCTTATTCATCAAAGCTTGGCCTTCTGATCAAAATGAGAGAGTTTTAGATATATATTAACAACTGGAACATATGTCGTTTAATGGTTTTAGGATGGTGGATTTGTAAAAAACTCAAGAATGGTTTTTCTTTTTTTATCAAACTTAGAGGCCAAAGTGAAGTGTTTTTAGCCCTATGATCTTGAGATAAATGTTTTAAGCCTTTGATAAGAGACCACTGAGAAGTTTTTAAGTGTAAACACATGAAAAATTAAACCGTTTTGCACAAATGGGCATCTTAGTCAAGGCTCACTGAATTGACGAATTTCAATGCTTCACCAAAGCAAGTCTGATATAAACATCACCAGAGACCACCTAAAATTGGTAGAGGAGAAGCATATCTTTCGTTTGGATCCATCCTTATTTAATTTAAAGGTATATAGCTCCACTTTCATTTGTTTGAAAGTTCCAACTCGATCAGCTCAGAATCTAAAAATGCAGTGATGGCTAATCAGGGACAAGATGTTGATGAGTTTGTTAAAGAAAATGAGATGTAAACATTTGATGAAATCAACTGACCTTTGTAGAGAGAGTGTTTCTCAATTAAATGATGATGGTTACATCCCTAAAGGTGTTCAAAGACGCCACATTCATTCGTTTGAAAGTGCCTACTCAATATGCCAAAACTACCAATGAAGAAGCTATACAATAACGTTTAGGTTAAATGCATCATCTAGAAATTAGTTTAGTCTATGTTCTTCCAATTGCTCTTAATTGCACTCATAATTGCCTCATAGAATTTTCATTTCATTTAATTCTATCCCTGCCAAGCTCAATTGTCAACCCCAAAGTTGACCGCATGTTTCATTTTATTCTTTGGTTATGAAATTGTGCATTTTGACCTTCGATTGAGAAACAAACTTCTAATTTCCTTAATTTCCCTTATAATTTAATCAATGTCAACCCCTGCATTCATGCATCTTTTTCGGTTTGGTCATTGGTATTGGATTTCTTCAATCAAGTCCCTAATTGCCCATCAAACTTCAATATTTATGTAATTAAGCCCCTGATTAGACCAAATTATCTTTTTAAAATTGTAATTCAACCCCTAAACTTTAATTTCTTCAAATTAAAGCCTAAAATGACTTAAAAATCAATTTTCTTGCAATTAAGCCCTCAATAAATTCAATTAAACCTTGAAAAATTTTATTTGAGTTACTAGACATCCAATTTTGATTTTTCCTCATTAAATTGATTTTTTCTCATCAATAGTATCTTCATCAATAAAAAAATAGGTTGTCAATTTTTTTAATCTTGTGTATTTTGATCTTCTTTAACAAGTATTTAGCAATTTTCTAGGCATTTTCCATATTCTTTCTATTAATGCATTATTTTTTCCAACGTTTTTAATTTTTTTTGTATTTTGTATATTTATGTGGGATCCCAAAATGGGTAATACACATATATATTTCCAATTGTCTTCTTTTTCCAAACAAAGATTTCATAAAAGATTTGTTAGATGGTTTTAGTGTTATAACCCTTTCTATCTCAAACAATATATAGTAAAAGAGGATATGCATAGAGTAAGTTAGAAGATTACAACTAAAAAGAATAGAGTTTCTTTATAATTTGTTTAAAAACCGCACTAGAAAATGCATTTGTCATAAAGCTATCTATAAATAAATTAACCACTCTCTTTCAGGATCATGTATCCAATAGAGTGGCCAAAACAAGAAGAAGAACATGAGAAAACTGTTGATTATATATATAGGTCCAGTTAAAGACTAAACTTTAGTTATCCTTGAGATAGAAATGGAGCAACAAGAAATATAGTATGGTATTTAGTATTTGAACTCAATTGATGAAGAACACAAATTATTTCTCAAACTTTTCTTTTTATAATAGAGAAAAAAAAGCTTGGAGGAACATAAAATTTAAAGAATTTGTTTAGCATTAATAGAATGAAAGTACGTAAGTCTTAGAAATTTCAAATCAATATATACACAAATGAGTTGTTTTGATTTATAGTTTACTGGATTGGTAGCACGCGTTACACCATGGGAACCCAACTTTTTCTAATGTAAAAAACAAGGATGTTTAGATGATGATAATGTTTTTTTTTAAATAAGAAAAATCCAAGAGTCATGTCATTGACTTGACTGAATCCAATAAGCTCCATTAATTTAATAATATGATAAAAAAGGCAACAACAATATATAAATTGAACAAAACAAATTAGCCCGAGTTATCCTAGGTTAACCTACCAAACCAACACATGAGATTGGGATAACCTTATGGAAAGGAAAGAGAAAAAAAAATAACAAAGCCCAATCCCCAACAAACCTAATATTAAAGGATGAAATTGAAAAAAATTAATTATAAACAAACACTTAAAAATAAACCCTAAGTCAACCAGGGCTAACTTTCAAAACTTGTGACCTAGCTATTGAGGTCGGGATTACCCTATGGAAGGCAAACAAAAAAAAACCATGAAGCCAAGTTTCCGATCAACAAAATATTAAGGGATGAAATTAAAAAAAGAAAATATTAATAAAAATGGATCCAAAACAAAAGAAATTAGAATTAAAAGAACGAAGAACAAATTTAACATAAAAATAAGATGGAATCAAATGTTAAAGGATATAAAGATCCAGAAACCTACAGTCAAATTGACTCTTTTCAAGAAAGCTAAATTCATACTTGTGATTGAGTTTGACATAATGGTAACCTGTATTAAGGCATCATGAATATGGAAACCGAACCCCAACCAAACACCTATGAAGAGATTCGAACGAGTAGTATGGAAGACGCAACAAAGGTTAATTAATTCTTTGATAAGTTAGAGTAGTTCAATGAAGAATCAAATTAAGAGAATCCTCTCACAATCACACAATTGATTATTCTAAAATCAAAATCTGTAAAAAAAAAAAACTAATTAAAAGCTAAATAACTCTATTTATATTAGGTGAAAACGATCTAAACAATGTTGGAAAAAAAATTAAAAGAGTTTTAAATAAAATAAGAAAAAGAATCTCAGATTAACTAGGAAACTAATACGAATCTCGCACAATAGCTTTTATACCTTATTGCAAGGCCTTTTCCGATATTCGATCACTATGGAATTTGAATCTTATATAAAACAAGGCCTTTTAGATTATTTGGTAAAATTTCAGCTTGATTCAATGATCATATAAAAAACTTATACTTGTTAGCATAAAACTATGCAATAGAAAAAATTAGCCTTTAGCTGCCCTTGAATGATAAGAAACCTTGTCAATGAGAAAATCCACAAAACAAAAGAAAAATCAAGATATTGGCATGGAAACCATTGCCAAAACAATCCCAATTACTTCCACCTATATTGTCCTTGTAGAAAAGAAATCCTTGCTAACACCTATAGATTTGCAACTCGTTAACCCAAATATTTAGAATTAACCTGATGAATTCATCTTGGATCTTCTTAGTTTTAGAACTTATGATAGACCCAATTGGTATTCAAATGGATCATTTGGTAATGCTTGTTGATTCGCATAATCCTTTCTCTCCTCAAAAGGATTCGTCCTCGAATCAATAATAGGAACATCATCTATGGGCAATACAACTTTATAATCATTCAACAAAGAAACACAAATACTAGGAATACAAGAATCAAGTTCATTAATGTTAAAATATGTCTCCTTATACATAAGTAAAATCATAGGCATGTTAGAAAAATAAGCGTTGTTAATCTCCTTCCTTTATATAAAAACTAACTTGTTTATTTATTGTTTCCACACTCTTTTGTTTCTCTCACCCTTTCTTTATTCTTTCCTCTCTCGGTCAAAACCCTATTTTCTTCTACTTTGGCCGAATTTGTTCTTACAAGGCTCCTGTAATTTTCATTTATCCTCGTATGATTGTTCTGTATTTTCAGCTTTACCAT
>Ga0325404_1002037_pt1 | contig 21539 bp, 13 predicted proteins | sample PopdelMetagenome_18_FD_205664 | JGI IMG/M metagenome (GOLD analysis project Ga0325404, IMG submission 205664) | Populus deltoides microbial communities from Bellville, Georgia, United States - Xylem-Control-R1 | ecosystem: Host-associated > Plants > Phyllosphere > Stem > Wood/Secondary xylem...
GCATTTTTACATTCAATATCCCGTTGGAAACTCGCACACTCCAAACTCTGCAAAAAAGACGAAAACATCCTCCATGTTAGTATATACAGTATAATAGTGTATGAAGCTATAAGCGAGGGTATCAGCAAAGGAGCAAAGGCCACAATTTTTTTACACTCAAAACTCAAATGTCACCATTCCTTTAGACAGATTTTACCGTCAATAGCCTAGTAATTACCCTGGTTGATGTTAAAACAGACCACTTAATGCCGCCTCGGTAACAAACACCGACCCTCCACGGTTAAAAACGAAGCTCCAATTATTGACTAAAGATTTACGGACGTCAGAAATGGGGTCCATGGTCTCCCTCAGTCACGTGGTTTCTTTTCTTTACCCTTTCTCTGACCTGGCTGGCACCAATAGTCCATCCTTTGTGGACCAGCACTTACACACGGTGGTCGCAACCCCAGTACCCCCTCCCCACCCCCACGCTGGAGCATGTTATCAAGTTTGGGCACTCGTTTTCTAAATTAAGCCTATCATGCGCAAGTTAGCAAGCAATAACCAAAATAAGCAAGATATAGAAGAGATGAGGCTAAAATACGCACTGGGTTCTTGGGTGACAACAAAAGCTGCTCCTCCGAAATAACAGTCCCCCATCCCACGTCCTTTCTTCTGATAATAACTGTTGAAAGCAAACGAAGAGTGGGCCACCAGAGTGTTAGGACTATAACACGTTGCATCAGGCTGGATCGGACGGCAATCAGCACCTCCCTCACCACAAGCGAAGTCCAGAGCCGCCTGTAGCTTTTCTTTTCCCGCATCAGGATTCGCGACGCACCACGTGTTCCCTGTAGTGCTCTTGGAAACACCTCCACGAACAGGAGCTGAAACCTGTTGACCGCCGGAGACCGGAGAACGGCTAGGAGCCTTGTAATTCTTGAGCCCCTCCACAGTAAATGGGATATCATACACCTTCTGCTGGTCGGGGTAAAAAAGCCCATAATTTCTTTCCGATGTGGGCCCATCCTTCTCGTTTTCGTTGAAGAGAGCGAAGAGATATACGGTTAGATCTGCCTGTGGTTTTAAAGGGGTCCCACCACCAGTGAGAATCCTGCGGACGAGATTGCCGTTGTAAGCAGCTGCATTTTCCACGCTGGCACCAACCTCATTCTCGTCGCCTTTGGAGGGCCACCCTGTCTCGGTGACAACCATTTTGACGTCGTCATACTTCAAAGCAGACAACGCTGCAAAAACGGCGTCGATTTGGGCATCAAAGAGATTAAAGTATTTTAACCCGTTACCCGAATCCACAACACCCGGGTTTTCTCTAAACAAAGCGTAATCTAATGAAATGACATCAGAGTTGGACTCGTAGGCGAAAAACGGGTAGGCATTGACCATGAGGTAGGACCCGGTTTGACGGAGGAAATCCAACATGGGCTTGAAAACTGGTTCGATCAATTCGGGTCGGAATGATCCGGCAGAAGATGGGTAAGAGGATTGAAGAGCGCTTAAAGCTATAGGAGAAGAGACTTTAATGGAAGAGTGGAGGTTAAACTTGACCAAAGCTTGATGAATATTTTTCATGGCTGGAATGAGGAACTTGGTGGTGTTATGAGGGTCAACGAAAACTTCATTACCAACGGCAATGGATTCGATTTGAGTAGAAGGGTGGTAAGCAACGATGTTTTTCTGTACCCAAGAGCGGGCAAAGTTAGGGTACTTAGCAGCAGAGTAAAGAAGTTGGTTTGGTAAATCGACAGTAACTTTTATACCGGAACCAGACAAGGCTTTGAGCACAGCAGGATCAGTGTCGTAAACCTTGACACGCTCTAAACCTTGAGATTTAACGAGGTTCACCACTTTCACAGCTGATGGCAAGTTGTTTGCTATTCTTCCATAGTTCACCCCGACTGATCCCGCATCTGCAAAACGAACAGCACATTGTCAAAAAAAAATAAAAGAAGAGACGAAACCAACAAAATAGACACAGCATTAGTTACTCATACCTGCAAAAGCGACAATGCAAAGAAGTAAGAGAAAGCAGGGGAGGAAGTTAGGATCCATGCTCTTGTTCTTAGGGAAGCAGAGCAAGCAAGAGAGAGGGAGTGTTATAATAGAAATGGTACGTGGGAGATTGAGAGGGTTTGAAGGTAGAGTATAAAAAGAGAAGGAGAAGAGGGAGGGTGCGTTGAGGAGACCTAGGTGGTGGGGTGGGTCCCAATTTCCTGCCAATTTACAAGAACAAGAGGCAGAGAATCGAGAGAGAGGAGGGAGAGAGATGCAGCCGCTGCACGCACCACGATCCAGGCTACACTACTGACTTCACTACCCACGTGGCCCCACAACTCACATGGGCCCACACAAAAACTCGACCGTTCTATTATCAACAGAAAAGCTAAAGAAAATAAAAAGATCGTGTCCGTTTAAGACGGCTAAGGTTCATCGTTCACGATGTGGTCTTGCCCTGTGTTTTCTTCACGTGTCGTTCAGAGAGCTGGATGTTGAAATTGAGAAGACAAGAGGGTGACGCTCATTGATGATGATGGTGGTGTGCTGCACTGGATGAGGGAACTCAGAAGATACTGCTATGTTTTTTTTTTTTGGCATAAAAAGATACTGCTATGTTTCTTTGCTTTTATGAACGTTGGGTTTGGGGAAAAAACAAAGTTGTGATTAACGGGAAAATCAAAAGAAATTGGGTCAGTAATAATGATGTAAACAGGAAATTGAGTAGGTCCGGTAATCAAAGTCAAATCCAAACACTAGTTAACAACGTTCAGTTTCTTCCTGCGGCCAGGTTAATTCTTTTTTATAGTGTAAATAACGATATTAAAACGCTGTTATTATATTTTAAAGAATAAATAAATTAATGAAAAAAAACTAAAAAAATAATAATTGTCAAACCCTAAAAATCAAACTTTGAAAGAATAAAATCAAGAAATAAAATATTAAAAAATAAAGCACCAATAAAATTACGAAAGGTTGTCAAAACCAGCAAAAAAATATCATGCGGAAAGGATAATTCAATAAAAATAAAAATATATATAAAAAAACAAAGTTTAATTTTTTTAAAAAATCGAATTTTGAAGGATAAAATAAAAAAATAACTTCTAAAAAAACTCGAGCTACTCGGATGAACTTTTCATCTAAATTATGAGATAGGGATAACTTAATTGAAAAGAAAATTAAAGAAAATAACAAAGTTTATTTTTAAAACAAACAATTTCAAATGATATAATTGGAAAAGAAAAAGACGTCAAACCATAATAACTTTTCAAACTCATGACTCGACCCAACGGGTTGACCTGTGTCCTAGGTGATCCTTGGTTTAGACCGGCTCGAGTTTCAAAAACAATTTTATAGAGAATTGATCCAATGTAAAAATTAGAAAAGGGAGATTCATAACCTTCTTACTGAGGATTCTAACGAGCTTTTATAGCTCATCCTTTCTTTTGTCAAAGAGAAAAAAAAATCTCTCTAACTTGATAAAGGATAAAATATCTCTGCTTGATTAAAGGGAGAATATCTTTGTATGCTTAGGCTCAGCGTTTGGTTGAGCCTTAGAGAGATGGGTATGACAGATCACCAGATCCATATATGATTGGTCTCAGCACTTGGTTGTGCCCATGTGAGCTAGGTGTGGTAGATCATCAAACTCATTCATGCCTAAGTTCAGCGAGAGCTGGGTCTAGTAGATTGCAGAACCGTATATATATGTGTTGAGCATTGATAGATCGTCAGACTCATACATGATTAGGCTCAGACATTTGGTTGAGCCTAAGAGAGCTGGATCTAGCAGATCGCTAGACCCATATGTATAGAGACTCAGCGTTTGGTTGAACCTAAAAATATTGGGCTATCACCTAGTTTTTGGTTTCTCTAAATGAGAATACAAAACAAAAATAAAATATATCAATCTATTAGTAGCCCCTCAAGTCTTTGTTTATTTATTACATAAATATTAAGAAGGTTATTAGTAGTAAATAAGAGCCCCTTTTACTTTCTTCGTAAGATTTGTCTGTCCTATAGAGAATTGTTGGGATTCCTCGTAGTTAGATGACTCATTTCTATTTTAAAGAAGTGTCTCTTGGGAAGCAAAATGATGGCATGCATTTAATGCAATAATTGAGTGGATTTTTAGAGATTTTAGATTGTATGAAAAAGCACTCATCTAACGGTAAGGGTAGAAAGATGTTCCTTTATAACCCTAGTCGTTCTTGCATTTGTCTTTTCTTTTACTTTTTGTAATATTTAAAAAACCATTATGTTAAAGATCCTGAACTATTTTAGTTCTAATATTAGGAGACAAACTTATTAATAAAGTATTCTTCACTGTCAACTTCTTTCCTTCCCCACTTTATACCAAAATACACGAAAAAAAAATCAAAATTGTTTCTAAAAAGAGGTGTTACTACCCTTGAAAAGGAGTTTAGGTTCCAACCTGAGGCTAAAAGAAGTGACAGGGGGTAAGGGTCCATCAGACTAGGCCACATAACTAGAAGAAGTGACACCTCGGTATCCATATCTAACTAGAGGAAAATAGCTCTCCTCGCTAAAGTCCTTTTCCTGTCAGTGTCTTCAAAATTTGTTATCATTTGGTTGTTGGCACATTGTGGCATTGATATACGTTGGTTTTTTTTTTTACCTTTTCCAACATACCCACATAAACCATAAAAGGGACTATATGTGGGAAGCTTACACATGTAAAAAAATAGAGGTGAAGATGGCTAATACTGCGGTACAACAGGTTAATCAACCCTATAGGTGAAATGCAATAAATCTAAAGTTATTCTTATTATTGAAGAGTTCCCCCCCTAATGTAAACTATAAGCCTCATTTGAGATTGGATAAAGAGAAAACATATGATTTGTTGGCCTCAACTTTAATATAGCATGAAATCAATAAGATGGCTAAAAGATATTATCTAATTGTTTTGCAAAGTATACCCCTTACATATTATTTTTTCGCTTTATTACCAAGTTGATTAATGACTTCTTATTCTTATATGCAGGGCTAACAACAGAAAGAGATACAGAAAATTCAGCAAGGTTTGCAGAAGAGAGTTCACCAAAGAAGTCTTCATCTCTTGTTATGGTTGAAGGTAGGGCTGACAAAGTGATGGAGAATTACCCCATCATTGTTGATAAAGTCTCTATTCCTAAGAAAACAATAGCGGGAGTTAGAACTCCCATAAAAAAATAAAGTTGAGGTTAGTTGTACTCCCCCAACTAAGGGTTAAATAGATTTCATTCCCTCTAAAGTGTTCACAAGTGTTGCCGCCCACTTTAAAAGGATGTGGGTCTCCATCCCAGTAGAGCTTGGTTTTTCAACTTCGATTGTAAAGGTTTCTATGGTAGCATTTCTTCTGCCTTAATTTATAAACTTTCTTACAGAGGCTGCAACAGCTAGGCCTTTTATTTGGATTGTTCCTGAGGGAGTTGAGTTTGAGGATGCTTTGGCTGAGCTAGGTAGCCCGAGCTCCTTTTAATTTCCTCATCTTGACTAATGAGGAAAGGTAGCTTATGGAAGCTATTATTGGTAAAAGGTTATATAATCATCATTTAACCATAACTGGTCAAATTTCGTTTAATGTAAAGAACCTTCTCATTCACCTTTTGTTTAGTTCTATAACTATTATTCCTAACATTTATTTCTTGACAGATCTTTATGATGTGCGTCCATTCTAGAAGGCATTGGGTGGTCGAGAGGAATTATATAAGGGAGGTTATTTCTACTAATAGGGCAAACCAAACTATCTTCGAGCATTCAAAGAAGGAAAACAATTATTGTAGAGGTTAATTGAAGAGCCTTGGAATGGCTTATTCAACCCTGATGGAACAAATACGAGACATTGTTCTTCAGTTGGGCTATAATGACAAATTTTTTCTCATCGTCTATAACCAAATGGATTCCCTAAAACGGAAGATTCTTGAGTCAAAGACCATCTAAGATGGTTTAAAAGTTGAGCTTTTTACTGTTAGGAAATAAGCCTAGAGTTTTTGGACTCAATTGAAGGCTTTGAGAAACTCTCTTAGAGAGTTTTTTAAAAAAAAATTGAGGGGTCTATGACTTTGATAGAAATTGTTGGAGACAAGATATTTTTTACAATATCTAATTTGCATTTCTTCAATCAATCAAGGGGAGTGTGAGTGGATTTTAATGTTGCCTTCAACCTAGTCTTGGTGCCTGACATCGCGGATGTATTCCCAATTGGGGTTGTTGCTACCCAACATGGAGAGGAGCTTGAGCTAGATATTTAAGGCTTATTTCCCTCTTTTCCCTTATCAATGTACACACCCCTTATTTTAAAGGGTTTATTTATATGATATTTTCATTTTTTAATATTTTGATTCTTATTTATTTCTCTATTTACTAGTGTGTATAGATCTCATGCCTATAGTAAACATTCCACACAGGGTTTAAGACCTTTAAAAAAACTTTGAAATTTTATATGGATCGAACGTCTGCACATATAAAAACATTTATCAAATTTGAACTTGTATAGGTCCAACACCCATATTAAAAATTCTATACAAGTCCATAAACCTTTATGAAATTGTGAAAATTTGTGGGGGTCTAATGCTCGCATAAAAGAAAATATTTAACAAATTTGAACTTTAAATTGTCTAGCTTTAATCAAGATTTAGAAGGGATCTACCCCCTACCTAGAATCAAGAAAAAATCTTGGTTTCATTTATATTCCTGTCAACCTAGATGAATCTGTAGTGGATTGTTAAAAAATTGTTAGATAGGAGGTTAGGAGGTGGGGATTGAGGTTGTTATCCTTTGGTAAAACATCATTGTGGAGGTAGTTTAGCTCATCCTTTGATGGAGATGAGGTTGTTACATTGGAGAGGTGTCGTGTCAATCTCATCCTTAAAGAGTTATTCAATCGCATTAAGGAGGCTTCCAATCCATCCTTTCTAAGGTAATTTATGCAATCGTTTTAACAAAACTAACTCGATCCCTTCCAAGGTAAATTGCGTAATCGCACTAGGTAGACTGAGTCCATCTTATCTTTTAAAGGTTGTGAATTCGTTGCTTTGAAGAGGTGTCATGCCAATCTCATTCTTGAAGAGTTATGTAATCGTATTATGGAGGCTTTAGATCCATCCCTTCCAATGTAATTTATGCATTCGCATTAGGAAGACCGAGTTGATCTCTTCTAAAGTAAATTATGTAATCATATTAGGGAGACTTAATCTATCTTATCGTTGAAAGGTTGTGAGGCTGATACCCTAGAGAGGAATCGTGTCAATCTCATCCTTGAAGAGTTGTGCAATTAAAGAACTTCAAATTCATCCTTTCTAAGGTAATTTATGCAATCACACTAGAAAGACTGAGTCGATCACATCTAAAGTAAATTGTGCAATCGCACCAGGAAAATTGATTCTATATCATTCATGAAAGGTTGTGAGGTTGCCCTAGATATCACTTAAAGAGAAGAAGACATCATTACTATGAATAATTTAATTCATATATAAAAAACTTACATTCTTAATCATTGACCATGGTATATTTTTATTGCTTTTTGGGGCATAATCTTCTTGACAACATTTTTATTGAGGTCATAATCTTATCTCCCAAAGAGGAGAGAGTAGAGTTTTTTTAGTAGATGTCTTCTAAATAGTTGACAAACAAATTTCACATATTTTACGGTTTGACCCAACATTCACTTGTACTTAAAAGCTTTCCAAAATCTCAAGGCTTCAACTGTATTCATAAATATGCAAATACGTAGCCCAAATTTGGTCGCCTCAATAAGCCCATAAGTAAGTATAAAAACCATATTGACCTAGGGCATTCAAATTATTTTATAGCATTTCCTTCTTATTAAAGAGTCGTTGAAGCTTTAATATAACAAAAGTGTCTACATCTGTAAAAAGGTCTGTGATACATACCATTCCAGGAGTGTTTTAATTTCTTGCCATTGATGGTGATTGGGGACATCGATAAACTAGTTTTAGAAGAATTATCAATGGCTTTTTTATTTATTTCCTATGAAAAATTATCAATAGTTTTAGAAGAACAAGGTTTAGATATTGGATAATCAGTTAATCTCTTAATTCAAGCAACCCCATTCATTCTCCCTTGTCAAAATGGCTGGTGGTTAGTGCTTGATACCTGTAAAAGATCATCTTGTGAGCTTAGAGACTCTTTGATGCTTAAGTAAGTATTTTTTTCAGAGAAAATATCATGATGTTTGAGAGGATACTCTAAAAATAAATATGCTATGGAGAAGGGAGATTCAAAACCTCTTTTATAAGAATTTCAATGTGTAACATCTCCGCTATACCAGGATAAAAGCAACAATCTCATGTCAACCGAAAACAGAGTAATTTTATATATATATATATATATATATATATATATATATATATATGGTCTTCGTATTAACATCTACTGAAATTTCAACAAGGTCCCCCTTATACCGGAAGGTTCCAAGTTATCGACATGTAACATGTTTACACTTCTAGTAACTCGCGTCTCATAACTCAATCCCGACCCAATCAACTCGGTTTTCAATTCTACAAATATTATCACACCGACCAACCACAATATTTATGATACACATTATATAACAAAATATTATTGTGGATGGATTCAATTATACAAGCATTTTCATGTTTACAAAATATAAAGGTATACTCCCTAGAACCTAGATTACAATAATGGAAACATAAGTTAGGATCTACTCCTATCGTGCATACGATGATCCTGAAATAAAATGCATATTATTGAAATGTGAATATCACAATAAATATAACAACATAAATATCTAACAATTTAAAAAGGATAACATGCATTCATCTTTTGTTCACTTCTCCCTTCTGGTTTTTCATTAGAATCTCTTCCTTATTCAACTATTAATAATCGTTCCCTCTTCCATCATCAACCTTCATTTCCAACTTTATAAGATCAACCATGATTATTTTTGCATAACACATTACCGATACTAATTTCAATGATCACCCCGTAGTAGTCGATGCAAGGTCATCCCCTTATCCGGGATCCTAACATACACTAAATGTATGCTAGTCATTACATGGTGATCCCTCGCCCGAGATCCTAACATACACTAAATGTATGCTAGTCAATACCTGCTTGATCCCCTTACCCGGGATCCTAACATACACTAAATGTATGCTAGTCAATACCTGCTTGATCCCCTTACCCGGGATCCTAACATACACTAAATGTATGTTAGTTCATGCCTCAAATCACACTTTTCATATTTCTTTTGTCAACGATGATTTCACTACTCGGCAATTCACACAACAACCTTTCACCTTAATTACACATACATTCAGTAATTCACATTTCACATCGGTAATATATATTAAATCATGGAATTTAACTTAGAAAGTACAGGTGCGATTCACCTACCTGCAATAGAAGCTTTATTCGTGCTCCTCTGCTGCTGCTGTTGCACCACACTTGTGGTCCCTCCTGCAAATCACAGGTTTATCTCATAAATTTTCCTCACCCAAGATATGTTTTATAGTAACCATATCAACAATCAATAAATCTTTCTTTCAGTCATTTCTTAATATTTTATATTTTTTTTTCATTTCACCCATTAATATTGTCGTTATTTGTCCAACTATAATTATCATTCCTTTCTTTAGATTTAGACTATTACTATCCAACTATTATTGTCTAGACATTTGAACTGTTACTATCCAGCTTCTCCTCAGATGTTTAATTGTATCTAGAGTTATAGAACTCCGTTTCAAACGAGATTACTCTCGTTGGAAGCTAAGACATAAGGCTATAAGTTTTCTAGAAGGAAGGAGAACCCAGATCTGCCTCCAAGGCAGTTACAATTGTTTATCAACGAACCAGACCTATTACCCTATAGGGTCTGTTGTGACCCAATCTTAGTTGGTGACCTATAACTGGAGTTCTATAACTCCAAATTGAGCAAGACCAATTTTCTTAGTTAGTTGACATCTAAAACTACAATTTATATGAGGAACCTGATCCTAATTCCTTCATCCTCCTACCCAAAATCCCTTTGAAAGTGAAGAGACGAAACTGTCCAGATTCGTCAACCTTAATACACACAACACCTGAAGTTATTTAATTTAGCGACTCATATATTTTCCTTAAATTCAAGTCTAAGAACCCTAACTATAATTCAACATCTAGATATCAATTTATAATCGACTTTGAAATAACTTACAAAACCATGTTTAGAACACCTTACCCGGTACGAATCAATGTTTCGATCTTCAACTCCCTCTTTTTCTTTCTAATGACAGTTGGCCTTCCCCTCTTCTCTTCTTGTTCAAATTTTCTTGTTAATCCCTTGCCCACCAGTGTTTATTCTATGAATAACCCTTAATATTGGATGAGTTCTTGAAATTTTTTGTGTTTCTCTCTTGATTTGTAAAAAAAATAGATACAAAACTCCCTCTTTTCTTTCTTTATGATAGCTGCAGATCTTTATTTATTTATTTATTTATTTATTTATTTATTATTTTCATTTAGACCCTATTTTCTTTAAGTGTATACGTTTTGCCCCCACTTCTTTTTAGTTTAGTTTAGTTTATTTTTTTTAATTTAATCCATCCTTAATTTTTCTCGAGATTTACACAATGTGTCTTTATAATCCAACCTCTCCTCTCACTTGTAAAAAACAAAAAAACTCTTTGACTTGTCTAGAGGGAAAATATCTCTTACTTGATCAGAAAGAAAATATCTGTATACGCATGTGCTCAACGTTTGACTGAGCTCAGGTGAATTGGGTCTGACAAATTGCCAGACCCATATATGTATAGGCTCAGTGCTTGACTAAGCCTGGGTGAGTCGGGTATGACAGATCATCAGACCCATTTATTCTTGGGCTTAGCGCTTGGCTGAGACCAAGTAGGCTAGGTTTGCTAGATCACCAGACCCATACATGATTAGGCTCGGCGCTTGGCTAAGCCTTGAAGAGTTAGGTCTAATAGATCACTAGAGCCATATGTATATGGGCCTAATGCTTTGTTGAGAATAAGGATGTTAGGTTATTACCTAATTTCTAGTTTCTTTAAATGAGAATCCAAAATAAAAATAAAATATGTTAATCCATCAATAGTTTAATAGTGATTGTTGATCCAAATTTTTGGAGATGACATTTAAGTTAGTGCTCCATGAATCAATTTTTAAAGTAATATTGAAAAAGAACAATTTATTAATTTTAAAGGAGAGGGATTATAGACATTAAGTATATCTCTGTCTGGGGATGTTAAAGGAAGTTAGAGAACAACTTTTTTTGTACGTGCAAGGCTTGGACTACGGATATAGAGGGAGAACATGGGTATGAGAGCTAAGAATTCCACTCGTAGTTTTTAGTTTTTAAAGAGTCAAGGACAAGGCTGTATATTAAGTGATTGGAGGATGGACCAATGAAAAGACTAAGATTATCCAAACATGTACAAAACTAGTATAAGAAATGTGAAAAACACTTTTCATCTCAAAAGAAGTGGTTAAAAGCAAGAAAGTTCGATACAAATACACCTAAAGATTCATTGATAATGAGTCGAATGTAATATGATCTTTTAGTGGTAACTATTATTATAGGATGAAAATATAAAGAGTAGGTAGAGAAAAATTATATTTTGACCATTAAAAAATTAAAAATATATTTTTTTTCATTTTCAAAATACATTTATAAAAATGTATATTTTCTCCCCAAAAACTATTTTTTTAATTAGTATCTTTCATGTTTTTTTAATCCTGTTTATACATATCTCTTTTAATTGTAATTTTTAACATAACTTAAGCATCATAGAATATTTCCTTACAAGGCATGTCATGAGCGCATCTAGGGATCTTAAGTTTGCAAAAAGCAAAATACATTTCATCCCTTACACAAAAATATATGTGTGATTGCATCCTTGAAACTGAATATTGAATGTGTTATAGAGTGAGGGTTAATCCTCCATTATGTAACAAAACCAATTAGATCTCTCTTAATTAAGACAATAAAAGGTTTTTAAGTAAAGACTTATAATCATCAAAGATATGATTATAGTTGATTGCAATCAATATTCAAGTTATGAGAGAATTACGAATTTGTTTTTGTATTTTTAAAAAATAAAATTTTAGTCTCCTTAATTAAAAATATTTCATTTTCAATCCTTATATTTTTTTTATATTTGCTTATAACTTAGTTATTTTTTTAATTTTCAATACTACAGTCTAATTTATGCTTTTCCACGTCAAATTGAAATGGTAACAATATGTTAGTGAGTTAATAGTTAAAAGTTGTCAAAAAACTAACTTATAATTCTGCAAACTAGAGAGATTAAAGTATCAGTTTCTTAAGAAAACATGAACAAACTTGAGATTTTCTATTTAGTCATTACAATAGTGTTTTTGGTTATTGTTATGAGACAAAAAAGACAGAGGAAACAAGATAAGAAAAAAAAATAGAGATAAAATTGTGTTTGATAATGGTATAGAAGACAAAGTGATTATCTCTCTACCCTGTTTGGTTTTCATGGACAAGACATTATAAAATATGAAAAACTATATTTTACTCTTAATATGTATTATTGTCATATTTGCATATTAAAAAAAATAGATATTATTTTTCTTACATCAGTTTATATTGAGTGTTGAAATTAATAATACTATAATAATTATGGTTACAAAACCATAACTAACTTGATTGGTTGACTTGGAAATGGGTCGGCCTAGGGCCTAAACTGGTTAAAGTTTAAGAAAAAATAGAGAAAGAATTGACTCAATCTGACCTAGTCAAAAACCTGGGTTGATATAGTATAAAACACGGGCCAAAAACCGTTGATTGTTTTTTGAAAATTTCTTTTGGTTAAAACAAGATTGCTTAGATTATTTTTATATTTTTTTCATCAACCAAGTTGACCCTCTTGACCTATAAAGTGAACATTGTCATTAATTTACTCTCAAACCTAGTTTTAAAACTATAATAATAACCAATTTTATCCATACATTGACTCAGGCTAACCTAAATTGATCATCCCGTCCCATGACTCGAGCCTTATCCCAGTCAACCCCTGAGTCGGGTTTTAAAAATATGATAATAACAACTTTTATCCTTATTTAACTTGAGTCAACTCGAGTTCCTCTAATCCGTGATCTTGATCTTTCCTCAGGTTGACCTTCGAATTAAGTTTTAAAATTATTATAACAATTATTTGTATTCTTATGTTAACATGGGTTGACCCTCCCGTCATATGACCCGAGTCTTTCCCCTGATCAATCGTTGAATCAGGTTTTAAAAATATAATAATAACCATTTTGATTTCTATATTGACTCGGGTCAACCCGAGTCAACCTGACCCGTGACTCGAGTTTTGTCTTGGCTCAAACCTTGTGTTGGTTTCTAAAAAATTTAGTAATAATATTTTTATTTTTAAATATCTTAGTTGAATAATTTTAAAATTGAAAGTTTTTACATGGAAATTTTAGAAATTAAAAATAATAAATATTATCTCTACAGATAATTTTTTTTGTGTATTTTATTTTAAAAGTATAAAAATTTATTTTAAAATTATTTCAAAAATAATTTTTTTATTTTTATTTTTTCAATTAAATATATTTTTATCTTATTCTCTTGATAACAATAGAATCCAAAGTAACACATCTAATTTATAGTACGTACGGATTCAGCAATTGGGCATGCTCACCAGTCACCAGCAGTCACCAACAATGGGCCTTACAGCTTTGTCCATTACCGAATGGGCCTCTAACCAATCTCCCTTAGTAAATTGCCATGGTTATCAGGTGTACTCTAGTCTACCCAGTCCTTCCACAATTCCATTCCTTACTGGACAGAATCCGAACTGTCAAAAAGAATTAATAAAATCAGAACACCAAACCAATCAGCCATCGACACATACTCTTAAAGAATTGACCACTGAGTTTCAGAGAAAGTCGTCGGGAGCAGAATAAAATAAAGTGAACATAAATAAATAAATATTGCAAACACTTAGACAGTCGCAGCGAAGGTGAGGAAAAGAAACCCTGATTTCTTGTCTTTTCCTACTTGAAGAAAAAGAAGAGAGCGAGAGGGAGAAGAGAAAATGTCTGGGGTGACAGGTCAGCCGCAAGAGGAAGATAAGAAGCCCAACGATCAGTCTGCTCACATCAACCTAAAAGTGAAAGGCCAGGTATCTTTTTGTGTTTGGTTGATGTTGTGATTTTTCTTTGTTATGGGGGTTTGTTTCCTTTTCATCCTTACATATATGTGGTTTTAGTTTTTCTCTCGCAATGTTTTTATCGATCTGTTAAGTTTTAGCTTTGCGCTTAGGTTGTTTGACAGTGTTTTGTTTGGAGTTTCTGTTATTTATTTATTGTTTTGGAATTTGTTTTGCGGCTTTTTGCTACTGCAAAACTCATATGGGTTTATTGGTTTGTGAATGTGTTTATTGTGTCCATGAAAATAAAGGGGTTGTGGGTTTTCAGTACTTGTGTAGTGTTTGGAGAATGATAGTGATCTTCAGAATCTCTTTGAGGTATAAATTGTTTCAGTTTTTATTAAGTGATCTGCTTCTTTGTAATATTTTGAGTTCTTGATTAAAAATGGGTTATGTTTAGGGAAAACTCCCATGAAACTCCACGTCGTCGTGCCACTGTTATTTTGGCTTCTTTAGGACAGTTTGGCAGGGGTTAAAACGGTTTGGATAAGAATAAGAATGCAATTAGTCTTATGTGAACAGAAATTGTGTTGGAGAAAATCCATGCGTGTCAGACGAGTGGAAGAATTTGAGAAAGTTATGCTTTTAGTAGTTGCTCATCTTGTGTATCTTGGTCATTGCCCCTGTGAATCGTGGTTGTTTTCGTAGATTGGGGAACTTTGTTGCTGAACCCTTCAAAATGCTGAATTACAAGTTTCAAGTTGCGTCTTTAATTGAATTTTCATCCTGGGATCGTTCATACTTGTCTTTTTTTTTTTTTTATGATATGAGTTATTAGAAGTTTGTTATCTGTATGGATGTTATAAGAGTCCTATTTTCAAGAACATGCTGGTTAAAGTCTTTTTTTACTATGATTGTAGGATGGAAATGAAGTATTTTTCAGGATCAAAAGAAGCACACAATTGAAGAAGCTGATGAATGCCTATTGTGATCGCCAGTCTGTTGAGTTCAACTCAATTGCCTTCTTGTTTGATGGTCGTCGTCTCCGTGGAGAGCAAACTCCTGATGAGGTATCTCTCTCCATGCTTGTGCATGCACACAGTCGCTCATGCGTTGATAAATAAAAGCATGGATTATAGATAGCAAGTTAAAGTTAATGCATATATTGATTTTCATCTTTTTCTTTATGCAGCTGGACATGGAAGATGGGGATGAGATCGATGCTATGCTGCACCAAACTGGTGGTGCTATGAAAACAAGTAATTAAAAGCTGATGGAAAGATAATCTATCTAGTGGATGTAGGTGGCAATAGGTTCTTAGGATTGTTTGTAATGAACATCGATACACTGGTCTTGTTTTGGTATAAAAGCTCTCACCAAGAGCTTTGACAGTAACTGTGCTATCTGCTAGGATTTGGATTTGCAATGTTTCAGTTTGCTGGGATATGGCTCCTCTCTCATTCCTTGCTCTCCCCTCCATTTACTTCTCCATGTGTTATTTATTGTGTTGGTTGAGGGTGCTATCAGAGGGAATGTTTTATCTGACCTCCTTGATTGTATAGTTAAGTAGATCGAAACTAATCACATTGTGGCTTGGGGGATTTCTTTCGGTGGGGATTGAGCTACATAAAAAAAAGTCTCCCACCCCATCAACGTTTTCGAATTCGAATGAACTTGATTTCGGAACTCTGAATTTGTATTTTTCAAGTCCTGTAAGTCACACCAGGAAGACGGGCATGGGAAAAACAACCTCTCACCCGTTGAAATACTCTGCTTGGATGTCGAAAGTTTTTGACCCAACGCAGGCTGTGTGCTCTAAGAACATCTAAATTCGGGATTTGTTCAGAAGGAAACGTTACAACAGAATCCACTCTTGCAGTAGCTATCATTAGCATATCTCAGCTGCACCTGTAAATGGTCTGAAGCCTGAGCATATAGTGAGGCAAGGAGTGAACGGATAGTTTCCTTTTCTGGTCTCTTGTTTTAACAAAAATCTTAGTACGTTCACTTTCCCAGCCTCTAGGATCCATGATAAGTTTGCTGAGATGGAGACGCAGTGCATTCCCATTACAAGAATTTGTTTCAACATAATCAACAGAGACACCAAGTCACGAACTGTTGCCAGTTACATCGTGTCATCTCTATTAACCTTATTAGACTGAATCTTGATCACGTCTGAGATGGGGGAGAGAGTCTCATTCTGCGGTACTCCGTCAACACTCAGAGGGAACCTTACAGCTTAAAAAAGCTTTTTGATATTTGATAACTGTACAAGCTGTCTATACATGCTATTTACATCTAATTGGAGAGCATGAAAAAGAAATTCATACAACACGAAACAAACAAAAGAATAAAGCTCTTTCTATGATACTTCTGTAACTAATTGCAGAATATGCTGCCCTGTTTAAACCATTTTGGTTTTAGCAGTTAGTTTTTTTTTTGTCGTCAAATATATTTTGCAGCGGAAAACTGGCTCTGCATCCATTTGTATAGTTTCCTTAGGACCCCAAAAAACTTGCTCAGCTTCATCTGATGTGAATTTTCCTACTCCCTTCAGACTGCAAAATCAGAAGCAACTGTCAGGCTAAAAAATATGCAATTAGGTAGCTGAATCTAAAGCAGAGAACTGAAGTCTAGACGTTGACACACATTATAAGACGTGCCGATTTTTTTCCACCAGTGATGTGGAGAGACTAATAAGACAATTACTAACACAAGTTGCATCTAGCCATTGATGTCTCAGGTATAAACCGCAGTATCTCCTGGAAATCTCAAATAATCCCTACTGATTTCCTCTTCTATAAACTTTTTTTCTTTCCTCTTTCTAAAATCACATCTTTTATGTAACAAATCTATCGGTTGTTAGATCCATAACATCAGAAAGCATTTTGACAACTTACCACCAGACTTCGAGTCTCGGGTGTCACCCTACTGTTCCTATAATCCGATGGTTGTGACCTTGGCGCCTGGCCAAGTAATCTCTGGATGAAATCCTGTATGTGATTATAAATGCTGTACACCAGCACATCAGAAAAGAAAAATATAGTAAGAAGCAGAGTTTATCAATTAATCTGTAGGCTAGAAAGCAATGAATGAAAAATTCAACGATAATTCCAACACAGCAATTAGAAGGGAATCTTAGCTAAATCCTTGAAATATTTCTTGTTTTAAAAATTGTTCTGCAAGGATATATAATATCTTCATAAAAGTACAAAAGAATGAAATCTCAATGCAACTGTCTTGGATCTGAAGAGAATGGTCTTGAAAATCTCTTTCTTTATCCACTATACTGGCTTAAATTCAGATATTTTATACACAAACCAATGATAATCAAGCACCGTATTATCCAGAAATAAAGCATATAGAAGCTGGGTTTTTTATCTCACTGATGTGAAATTACCTTAGGCGATGCCTGTTGCAGGCTGTGAAGAAGGCAACAAAACCATTTAATATACTCCTAACAGCACGAAAAACCTGAAAAAGTTACAAACATAAATACCATTGACTTCATAATTGCATACTTGTGATCAAAATGCACTTAGCAATTACAGTGTCTTCCAACCTGAGAAAAAAGGTCATTCCAAAGCGAACGCCACACTGAAACTTCATATGTACTCACTGTTGCCTTAGAAACTGAAGCAAGCTGGAATATTCCACTTACAGATTGCCAAAGATCCCCAATCATTTCTGATATCCACCCACAAGTGAAAGCCACAAAACCAGCTAGTGCAAGGACCAAGCGAATTGGAGCATAAAGTATTTCCCAAACAGTCCAGAATATGGGATATATGATGGAAGTTGCTGCAGCACAAAAAGCAACAAACATATAATGGAATTTGTACAACCTTATAAAATAAGAGAGTATTGCTTACAAAGTAGCATATGACCAAAACAGCTGAGAACCTACCAATGCTCCAGAGAAACCATATAGGCCATGCAAAAATCTCAATTAGGTCTCCTAATACACTGCAAGATGATTCAATCACAATCCAAACAAAGGAATACGAGCTCTCTGCTACTTCAATGAACATATTCCACGCTGGAAGAAGAAAGCCTAAGATCTCAGCAAGCGGTTCAACCAGTGGCTGCGTGAAAACTGAAAAGAAGGATCTAGTGGTGCGTGTGACCATCAGAAACCAAGTAACAGCTTTCTCAAAGTTATGTAGAAATAGCATTGTTCCCAGGTACTTGATCCTTGAAACCATCTCCCAAGTCTCTATCCAGTCAAAAAGCGGACCACACAAACTAGATGCAGTTGCCTTCAGAACAGGGACATTTTTGTACAAGTCATAAAATCCAATGAGAACAGTGATAATTGAGATTAACACATACAAAGCTCTTGCTAGAGGGCACATCCAAGGACGATAAAGATGGCAAAACCCTGGATATGACTGAAGAAAGATAACCCAAGATGGAAGCCCAGCTTCCAATAAAGTTAGTAACCGCAGGTCAGACATTACCACTTGCCTTAGTTTAAATGGCAGGTCATGATCATTGAACCTAAACAAAATCAAAACATCCCTGTATTGCTTAGCTTCAATAGCATTTTCACAAACACTGGCATCAGTCTCTGAGCTGTCTATGAAATCTTCATGTCCACATGGTGTTTCCTCAGTATAACAATCAACTTCAACCCCAGTTCCAATGGACTTCATCACTCTTCTTCTCTTATAAGGCCCAGTGGGTGGTGGAGTGTGCGGCTCACTCGCTATATCATCCAGGGTTCCAGGACATACATCAAACCTGCCACCAAGGCAGTATGAAGAATTATCTTCCATCCACAGATCACCATCATCAATAGGGGATGTCATTGAGAAATTTTCTTCGGCGTCATAAAAGGTATCTCCTGAAAATTTCAGGCAACATTAAACATGGTAATTTTAAGCTCATTTCACTCACTGAAAAGAAATATGTAGCCCCATCAGTATATCAACATAATAATTACACCAGCAAGATGTTAACATGTCAGTTAGGTTGCACCTCACCTGAACCGGAAAAGGATGCAATAATCAAGGATCAAATGTCAGTTGTTAATGCCCGGAAAGGTCCTACTTATTGGCCTAAATTGAGCTTTTATTCATGAATACCATCTAAACAGTAAGACGATGGTGATGGTGGTGAACCAAACCATTGGAAATTTGTACTTCATTTATTTTCCAATGTGAAAAGAAGCACCTCTACAAAAAGTTAAAATCCTAAAGGAAAAGCTTCAGACCTCGTGCATACTAACCCCACTCTTCACTTTACAGACACAAAACTATGCATTTTACAACCATCACACATCAATTTGGATGCCACAAGTTCTACAATTTATGACCATACCTATTGGAACACAGACTGCGTTTCTCTATGAAAAGTGACTATACTTTAAGCATTTCATATAAAAAAATCCCTCGATCCCCACATGAATATAAAAGACAGTCCTATCAGTTAACATGTTAATTTATACACATGGGGCATGATCCTTGCAATGGCGAACCAGATAAAGGCAGTTATCAAAACCAGTCACCACCTACATCCAGCAGGTAGTTTCTTTCAACACAAATGGAGGCATGCCCCAATATCTATCTGTATTCATCATCATATCCTTCTTATCAATCCAGAACAACAAAGATAGTTGCTTTCTTCTACTATAGTAAAATAAGGAATCGTGCGTGCAACAGAATACCTGTAGCAGAATCCAGAAAATCTTTCAATTTTAGCAGCTCAGAGAGACTTCCTGAGAACCATGAAGATAAACAGCTTGCAGCTTGGGCTACACTATCAAATTCCCATCTCCGCATAATCTTAGCTTCGATAGCCAGAGATGTGTCAGTCTGCAATTGAAATGATAATCATTGACCAAAACAATGCTCAGCATCAAACAATGTATGGACCATTTAGAAAGGCAGTACCTGAAGCTCGTTTATGTAGTTAATACCCCGCACATCTTTCCATGCAACTTCAAAGACAATAAAACCATAAAGCGTCCTGTGCAATTCACTGCTTAAGAGCAAAGAGTTCCTTAATTTATTCACAGGTGGCAAACCCTTCTTCCGGGACAAAGTTGCCACTTCAATCAATGAGAACCATCTCTCAAATTTCTTTGATTTACTAGGATTACACTGAGAAGAAGCCCCCTTTTCTTCTTTTCTCCCGCTCTTTGCCTTAGTGTTTGCAAAAGGAGATAACCTGGACTGTAGATGAATAAGAAAATGACATTAAATCCACAGATGGTTAAGGGCAAACTTGAAAAGGAGAGTTTTTGACAAAGGTAATTCAAGAGTTAACAACCTTGGTAACCATCAATTGCCACAAGTGAGCTGGGTGTGAACCTAGGTTTCTCAGCCATGGCCGATTGTCCACCAAAATATATAATTTGCGACTTTCAAACGCAATGAAAAGGCTAAGATCTGAGAGATAAGACTGCAAGTCTCTAAAATCACAGGAGGCAAAAAAAAGTTCAGAAAGAGTTAGCATTCAGTAACCATACTCAACACACTAAAACACTAACAGTCCTCCCATGATCTTAACACTACAAGGTTCCCAACCATATGATATATTCTAAAAAAGGAAAGAATTAAAAAAAAAAATCTTCAGCATTTTCAAAGCAGGCAGATCCATCATGTAATTAGATGCGATCAAACACACCAACGATAGCGGGTACCCAAAACATTGGTTTTGATAGTCATGCTACAAGTTGCATGAAGTCATTTAGGGACAAGTGAAATTTATTCCTACATCAAATAAAATACAAAAAATTATCAAAACAAATTAATTACAAATCATAGACTACCATGGTGGCCAATATAGACCATGTCTTCCAAAAACACAAGTGTTTTCGACAAGAGAACAAGATTCCAAAATAGCAATGAAAAGTCACCAGGGTAGATTCTCATTCATATGCTTCCTAATCTGAAATTGTAATATTAATTTTGTCTTACTTTTTCCTCCACTTTTCCCCTTTTTATTCCATTTTACCTAGAAAGAAAGTACTCTATTAGAATTGCAAAAGCATAATACCATGTACAAACTCACACTTCAAGTTTGGAATAACGAATCAATGATTGATTGGCATTCCAAGTATATCAGACAAACAATCAAATTTAATAACCTTTTTTCCTAAAAATAACAAGATATTCCTTTATACTAAAAAAAACAGAAATTGAAAATTCCGAGTTCTTTCCCAGATGAAATTCAAACAAGTTTGAGGTACATGAAAGTTACAGGAACTGATGATAAAAGGCAAGAAATACCCAATCTGGAGACTTGTCAAAGGAAAAACGCATTTAGAAGAATCAGCTTTCCCCATTAGAATTTGGTCCAAAATCACAATTCACTGCACAGCAACACATGCATTTCTTATTATTAGCCTTGGATTAATTCCATTCATTAAATTAAACACACAATATAATTAAATAATGTAAAAAAGGACCTTGAGAATGAGGATGAGAATTCCATGAA
>Ga0325404_1002039_pt1 | contig 21521 bp, 8 predicted proteins | sample PopdelMetagenome_18_FD_205664 | JGI IMG/M metagenome (GOLD analysis project Ga0325404, IMG submission 205664) | Populus deltoides microbial communities from Bellville, Georgia, United States - Xylem-Control-R1 | ecosystem: Host-associated > Plants > Phyllosphere > Stem > Wood/Secondary xylem...
AGGCATATATCTTGCAGCACAGTCCTTGATATCATCTAATTTATGTCATCATCACCTGAGTATATACAATACGGGATATAGGAAACCTTAAAGTATAGTGGACACAAATTTATGTTTTCACAAAATAAACAAACATAATTTTCCAGATTTACATTTGTATTTCTAATGAGCCAAATTTGTGAAGCAGAATAGCAATCCTAAAGGTCAGATAAAAAAAAATAAAAAAATAAATGGAAAACCATGAATGCAGTTATCTGAATGCAAAATCTATCAAACAAAGACTAGTCAAATTCCAACTTCAAGACTACGTACATCCTCAGTTTTTCATTAGATGAACAAATTTTGATACCAGAATTAAGCCCCTATAAGTTGTCTTAAAGCAAGAGCACATGAACTAACTGCCAAATGCACATGTTTCACATATTATCCAACCAAAAGAATGGCTATGGACAACCAATCAATATGTATATTGGGAGGAAAAATTAAGAAAACAATTCTCAAATGGAACAGTTACATATTTTTTAAATCATGGCTTTAACCCAAATTTTTCAGAGTACTAACTAGAACCAGTAAAAAAAAAAAGAACTTATAGATTCAAATTTCTAGGGAGAAACTAGTGCTGTTAGAAGCTTGTATACTTCATCAACAAACTTACTTTAACACCCAAGAGCAATGGACTTCCACGTTTGCATGCAATTAACTCATTTGGATAATGTAGGCTCTTAAAAATGAGGGCATAGGCTCCTTCAAGATGCCTCATGACTTCAAGCACAACTTCACTAAATGTGACAGTATGAGAACCTGCAACACAAAATGGAACTGAGTAATTTAATGTCACCTTAAATTTCACTTCTGAAGAACTATAAATGTCGCCAAGCTTTTTCAGAGAAACATGAAATCAATTTCCTAAAAATCACTGTCATAAGTAACAAGAGGCAATCAAATCAATTCTACAAACACTTTCAGAGAAAGTTTGACTTTCATCTAATTGTTGTGTACTCCTGATGGCATGCAGCAATACTACAATGCCTTGGGAGATGATAAGCCTTAATGAATAAATAAAGCACAACAAACAATACAGAATAGCCCCATCACCAACTACAATGTAAAATCATTTTCATGTCCATGAAAATTGTTGGCAACAAATAATAGTTGTTTCAGACATGCTGTATTAAGTGGAAGGATTAAACATTCTTCTGCTTTAATATTATATCATTTGAATTAGTAGAAATTACAAGCTATCACTACGATGCTCTTGCGGGCAATACCATTCACACAACTATGAAGAATCATAATTCTATACAGTTATGCTCCACTACAACAGAGAGATCTTGTTTCAGGTTACTATAGGTTATTGGCAACTATATTAATAGGACCTTCACATCCTCTGAGCAGTTTGTATGAAAAGGATTCCGGTACCTCACTTCCTTTAAGTAAATTACATTAACAAAGTATTAGCCTTGTTTGATAAATATTCACAAAATGAAAACTACCTTCTCCTTCATTTGCTTTGTCAAAGACAAATTTTGCAAGCTTTGGTATTACTTCTGTGTCGGTTTCAGATTCAAAGGTGAACCCATGCCGAATAAGTGTTTCCCTTAACACCTGAAGATTTTAATAGTGAAGTAAGAATTCATTATAATTTTACTGGTATTAAAAATACTGCCCACTTCAAAGCATATAAGTAATCATGTAGCACATTTATATGGTTAAAAAAATGAAATGAGCTATGAAATTTCAAAGTACAGGAAAGGATGGAATAGCAAAACAGAGAGCCAGAAAGCAGTAAGTAGAATGGCTAATTTCATCTAAAATGTTATAAGGAAGCACTGGTATTATTTTGGTACAATCTACAAGATACAACCAGACAAATCCAGTAGTCGTTGAGCTCTTGACTCAGTGAAGTAGGACAGGGTAAGAACAAAGATAAAAGAAGCCAAATTCCCTATAAGAGAGGGAAAGGTAGAGCAAGTAAAAAGAAAACCCTAAAGAAAGGCTAAATCCCAACAAAGAAAACCCTATAGAAGAGGGTAAATCCCTATCTTAAGGGCTGAAGGATTTGAAAGAAAACCCCGTAGGAGAGAGTTCAAATCAAAAGAAGAAAAAAGACTCAATTCTGAGTTTTAATCCATCATCATCATTCCCTCCTACAAAGTATACGGTCTTTATAGACACCAAGAAAACCTAGTATTTTAAACTAAATATGAAATAAAATTATAAACATACTGAATTACAAACAAACAAGTAAACTTTCTTGTTCTTATACTGCAGAACTCAGCTAAGTTTCTAAACAGCGATTCTGTCCTCAAAATATTCAAATATAATTGCTAGCATCATTTATTAAGCACTAGCGATAATTGGCAACAGGAAATGAAAAGAAAAAAAAAAACATTACAGAATGTTTGAGAAAGATTTATTGGCAGTTTTCAGGTGAGAGAGAGAGAGAGAGAGAGAGAGAGAGTTCACAAAGTAAGGACTTTTGTGATTTCCTCCATTTAATTCACATCACCATTGCCATCACCACCAACAGTCCTATCAACTGTGCCACTGTTAACACTAAAACAACTACGTCTTGTCCAGCCAACCTCACGTTCCAGTCACCAAATAAAAAGGTGTAAAGGGGGGAAATTGATACCACTGCAAAACCACTAGCAACGCTACAGTTATTTCTTTGCCTGGCACCATACTCCACCACCATCAGCCAACAATTGTGAGGTTCATAACTAGTCAACAATCACTCAGTCTCGCCTACGCCTCCAGCAATGTATCCATTGCACAAAAGCAATGCTAAGACTAACACAATGACTGAACACCCGCTACCTTATGATCTCAATCAACACCACCACCAGTTTTTTCAGTAACAATTTACCTCCTCATTACTTCATCCACATTGTCTGCACGTTTTGACACAATTTACAGGAAAGCTATCATGAAAAACACAAAAAGAACAAGAAACTAGGGGGAGGAACAGAAATATCAGAAGAATCGTATACATCTGAAAGAAAGTGGGTTAGTAATAGAAAAGGGTTGCCACTCTTCCAAGCTAGTCCCGAAGCAGCCTCAACATTAATTATAAGTTCAAAAATAGGACCATATGTGCAAATACTACGAAGAAAGTCTGCTAGAAGACTAAGACTGGTCATTTGAGCAAATAACGCTTTAGGAGAAAGTAAATGAAACTCGAGACTAATAAATCCTAGACTATCTGAAACAAGTCTATAGTTTCTCACCAAGGATACCGACCACAAAAGTTAATTACTAGACTGAAATATACAAAACCGCTGCCAATTTAAGAGGTTGTATAAATGAAAGCTTTTGACATGGGCATCAAATTTATCAGAGCTAGATGCCCAACATTATACATGTATTTCTTACGTAAGCAAACAGAAACAGAGAAAAGTGGACATAACGTGCAAGCCGAAAATATGACACAGCTTTATCAGCCTGATCACATAACAACAACTCGTACCCTTACCGAGGAGGCTTCCTACAAATATCTCTACGTAAAAGGAAATATAGTGTTTATGTCACTTCAACTTACATCAATATCATTACAAAGATATCATTTCCACTGTAATCTAGAGCGGCACATCACCATTGTGGGTGATGGTGAGGAAAGAAACAATATCTGGTAGCGAAGGCTTAAGCAAACCTGATAATTAGTTATGACGCCATTGTGAACAACAAGGAATTCATTTCCATCACCAGATGTTTGTGGATGGCTATTCCTTGGAGCAGGCTCTCCATGAGTAGCCCAGCGGGTGTGTGCTATTCCAGCATGGACACAAAAGGATTCTTCCAAATCTAAACCCATGGCATCAGCCTCTGGAAATACAAAAGATTAAAACAATGAGTTGCTTTGAGAATTTTGGCTAGTAAAGTAGAGCGGTCCATCATGTGCATGCTTATGCAGTTGGCAAGCTGGTTAAACCCATTTTTAGAAATAAAACATAATATGACTTCCTTCTTTCTCGACTTCACCCGACCCAGTTGAATCAATACGGGTGGGTGGGTACAACCTCCGAACTGGGTTTTCCGCAAAAATCCATTCCGTGATCAAATTAGATCAAGCAACAAAAGAATTAAAGATGCCGGTGTTTCTCGTAAATCAATCAAAAGACGAGAGAGAGATGGAGAATTGGTTACCTTGATAGACAGATTTGACAAGGGATTCGATGTTTCCTTCCTGACGGAAAACAAGAGGTTGGTTGTGATCAATGGAAACCCCGGCGGAATCATATCCTCTATATTCAAGACGCCTAAGTCCGTTGAAGAGAATTTGGAGAATAAATCTCCTCTCCCTATTGACGTTGTAATTCAAATACGCAAATATCCCACACATCCTTTCCTTTCTGTTTTCGTTTTCCTGGTTCAAGTTTATATAGAAAGACTCGACTTTTGACTTTTCTCTTTGTTTTCCTCGTTTAGATCCATCTCGGTGTTTTCCTCGTCTCTCAATTTGTTGAAATCCTTAATCACCATTGCAAAGCCCAGTCAATCAGCCAACCGTAGGACAATAAGATTTTTTTTAATAATATTAACATAAATTAGGACTAGAAAGAAGATAATATTAGTTATAAATAAAAGCCTCTTCGTCGGATTCGTGTCGGTCTCAGAAACTAGATCTAGACTCGACTCAATCAAGCTTAGATAGGTTCAATTTAAGCAATCATGAGACAACGCAAATTATAAGTAAATTAAACGTGCAAAAATGGCATTTCTGAGTGAATGGATAAGCTAGCCTATTTTGAATTTCACGTGTACAAAAAAAAAAAAAAAAAAGTAGGCTATTGTCAGCATCATCAGTGACCAAAGATTTTTTTTAGTAGCTTTCAAACATCAAGATACAGGTATTGTTTGAGATAATATTTATTTTTTATTTTATTTGAAAATATATTTAAATAATATTTTTATTTTTAAAAAATTTATTTTTAATATTAATATATCAAAACGATTTAAAAATATGTAAAAAATTAATTTGTAGCAAAAAAATTCATTTTTGCAAAAGTATTTTTCAACTGCAAAAACAAATAAGACCAAAATCAAGTGCTATAATATTTTTAACTATACAAAAAGAAATGTTCACAAATGCACATCTAATTCAAAAAATTACTTATTACCCAATGAAGTTTAAATCAAAGAAATTAAAAGTTTGAGGAACAATCAACCTCTAAAATTGATAGAACGAAGGACTCAATTACATAAAATACAAAACTAACATGGATCGATGAAAAGGCACGAGCGGCATATTAGGTAACCCACCTGAAAGCTGCTCGTGACGCATGGTATATCTTTGAGGATTCAATTGACGTTACTCTAGCGATGTCTAAAAGCTCATGGCCAAATAATCTTGGACGAGTTTGCTCTTGTTTGATAATAAGACACATTAGAAGATTAATGACACTACACTAGTTTTAGACTGGATGAAGGAAGAGAAAAAGGGATTGATTTTTTTGCTAGTGTTTTTCCTCCCCCTCTCTCTCTCCATATGTGTCCAGACTAAGGTATGGATACATATATAGTTGTATAGCCTAACTAAGCGTGTTTGGGTAGCCTAGGTCTGTTGTTTGGGGTTTTTCTTTTTTAAAATTGATTTTTTTAAATGAGAGAATTTTTGTTGATAACAACTGCTTTTTTTTTTGTAATACTTGCATGACCATTGTAAAAAGAAAAACTTATAAAAAAAAATGTTATTTTGAATGATGCTCATATTGGCTTAGCATACTTGTAAACAAAATATGTGACCTTAAATGGTGGTCGTTTGAATATGATATGCCTACTTCTAACTACCGCTAAAAGTATGGCCATTTGGCATGATGACCGTATATGCCTACTTTTTGACTATTTCTATAATGATGGTCATTTTTTATCTTATTATTACATGTGCATTTTGACAACGTGATCATTTATGACTACTAAAGACTAGTCATCTTAACATGTTGACCTCAAATCGATCATCTTATCAAGGTGATCACTTAGGATTAATAATGACTGGTCATTTTGATATAGTGATTGAATGTTAATTATCTTGACAAAGTGATCACCTTTGGTGTTTAGTTTAGCATTATATTGATTTTATATAACTTAGTTATCTTAATATGACAAAGCATGTTTATGTAAACCTAATGGACATGGCTTGGACCATCCTTATTGAGTAAGGCTCCATCATGTGATCTTGATGGACATGGCTTAGTCATGTACTCCTAATGGAATAAGATTTGGTTATATTAATAGGGTGATCATACTTGAAACTTTGAGACATATTTGGTTATCTTAATAGGGTAACCATATAGAACTTTGAGACTTTGTTTATCTCACAAGGTGATCACCTGGAATATCGAGATAATGTGACCACTTAGGTGAAATAAGATTGGTGTATTTTTCCCGATACCATTTGGTTTTTAATATATCACCTAATAAATAATTCACTTTTGATTTATATAATAGTGCTCCTAATCTCTCTAAAGATATCACTCAGGCAAGAAACATAGATCACCCTTTTTCAAAGCTTAACTTGCTATATGGTATCGTGTCATTTTCTTTAATTTTCTTACCCTTTGAGCACAAGTTGTTGTTTTGCTACATATTCTTAAAACAAATGTTTGATGAATCAAGTGTTTTATTAAAGTCATATATACAACTATCGTACCTTACTCTATATTGTTTGAATCTTTATACCGCCAGTAAAGAACATAAATAACTTTTTCGTGGTGGGATTGATCATTGTCTATCCTTTTTACCCTTGTTATTAGCTTGGTTAAATGCTTCAGTTTAGTTGTTCACTTGCTTTAAGATCATGCCAAATTATTCTTTTGTTCCTAATCTTTAAAATAGTGTATTAAAGTTCCCAATCATATCCTAGGAATCACATGCCTATGTTGCAAACACAACATCAACCTATAGCATTAAAGCATGATCATATATGAAGTGTCACATACTCCACAAGTTCATAAACAATTTTAGTCTAATTACATAATCTAACAACATTACTTACTGATAACCCAACTTTTACTTGGGTAATACAATGCCTTATAGATTATATTCTAGTAAGGTAATATGAATACTTATGTACCTTAAAGACCTATTATTGACTAGCAATTAAGAAGATGTTTTGATATGATGTAACTAATCCAATATGTATGAGAGATATGGATAGATGTTGGGCATACAATAATGCATATATACCATTAGCCATGTTTAAAATGGGTTGATCAACTCCATTTAATTCCTAAATGAATCATGATTGTTGATTTTAAAATATTCTCTATAGAGGATAATGAGTCAATGAGGGAACATAACACCAAAATTATCAACCAATATGATGATGGAGTTGCCAATCTCTTTACAGAACTAAAGTTGCTTGGTTATTTACACTGCCACCTAACTACAATAATAAGTGGAAGGAAATGAAAGCTCATTTTTATAAGCACTTTTACAAAACAGAGCTAAAGGTAAAATTGGTTGACTTGGACATAATTGTTCATGATCTAGGAAAGTTCATAAAAAACTAAAACATTTTATTTTAGGACTCTCAAAACCAAGTACATTGTAGGTATAACAGAGCATACATGCATTAAGTTGATTTTAGAAAAGATGTTGCATGGAATATCAAAAGGAGGTTTGTGGGAACCATATACACTACTGTTTATACCTTTATAAATGATGCTATTTAATATAAAAAATGATAAACTGATTAAACCGGGAAAATAAAAAAAATAATCAAAATCGAACCATGAAAAAAACCAATTAAACCGATTAGAATATTTTAAAAAAAATCGGTTTGGTTCGGTTTCGGTTTCATAAGTCTGAAATAAAAAAAAAACTAAACCGAACCAAAACGGTTTAGTTAAGAAATAAACCAAAATGAACTGGAAAAAACTGAACCAAACTAAAAAGAACCCATTAGAAAGTAAAAAAAAAAAAAGCCCAAAAAACAATATAATTTTCAGTTTTTAATATAAAATAATCAAACCGAAACGGAACCGAACTGAATCGAAATTGGTCAGTTGGATTTTGGTTTTTAATTTAAAATAACTAAACTAAACTAAAACTAGTCAGTTGTAACAGGTTTCAGTTTTTTTTTTATATTTTACAAAATTTTGATTTAGTTGTTTTTATAAGTAAAAACCGAACCGAACCGAAAATGATCACCCTTAGATATCACCTTGTTACATGTCCAATCCTAAGTAAATCTAATTTGTAGCAAATATTTATAGTATTAGGAGAAAGATAAATACATGAAGGAAAGAGAAAATTACATCTCATTCTACAACAAAGTGATAAGAATTCCTCTTTCATGTTTTTATTTCCTTCTTGTGTTTATCTCTGTCTTAATATTGTAAGTGTTGGTAGTTACAACTTGAATATTATAAAATTTATCTAAAAAAGAGGTTAGTTGTTAATTTTGGAGGAGAGAGGTAAATAAATTTTAAAGGGTGAGAATTGATGTTATTTTGCTCTTCCATCATTTTTTTAGTTTAACATTTTCTCTCTTTTTTGTTTATTTTTTGAACCATAAATGTATATTATTGAACTTTTTTTGTATTCAATTTAAAATTGATTTTATTATTTTGATGACCATTCTAAAAATATTCTTAAGACTTGTTTATTTTTAAGATTTCTTACATCTGTCGCACGTGGACGCGCAACGTCGGGAGGTCATAGGAGTCGTCATCTAATTGTTTGGTTCAGGGTCGCTAGGAAACTCGAGTGTACTGGTTTTATTAGAGATTTTAAGGGTAAGAGATTGTTTATGGCTAAGGAAGGTATTAACACCTCCATCGCACCCTATCTGAGATAAGCTGCATTATGTGGTTTAAAGGTTTTGATAGGTTCCTAACCGGTAGTTTGTATATAGCTTAAGATGAGAATTTATTTGTGTGAATAAACTGGGCGTTTAGAATTTTATTATAGGCTCGTGTACCCAAATAAATTATTATAGAAGGGATCTACATTAGTGCCCTGACAAGGTTCAACTCTCCTAGAAGCCGAGTGTGTTTTCCACAACTCAGGTGTTGTGGTGAAAAAAATATTCCCAATTAATATTGGTGAATATTTAGAATAATTCTAAGAATTTTTTTGGTCAACTTCTAATATTTAAATATCAATCTCACTTAGAGGTCAAACATTTATACTAGAATATTAACCATTAATCCCCATAAATTAAAGTTTTAGTGGTTATTGGAATATTGGCTAAAATCTCAGGGATTCAATAAACCGATTATTAAATCCAAAATGCATACTAAAAATAAAATAAAATAAAATAGACCATGTATTTTATTTTTTAAGAAAAATATATGACTTTTGTTTTTATTTTTGAGAGACTTGGTCATATGCAACATGCAAAAAGACATTTTATTTTATATATTTTGTAAACTTCTTGAAATAAAACCGCAAAAAATCTAAAGGGGTTTTGCCAAATACATTCTTAAGCCAAATGTTCAATTAAAATCAATCCAAACAAAGCCTAAAGACTAATTTGATTTTTTTACTTGCCTGGGATGACCCAACTAGGCTGACCCAGAAATTGTTGACCTAACTGGGTTGACCCGATCAAGTTGACTCGGAAACAAACTAGAAAAACAAAACCAAAAGAGATCAAACTTCATATAAACATAAAAACTTAAAAATCTTTTGGTCAAAACGGATCAAACACATAAAAGACAAAAAAAATAAAGAACATTCATCAACACCTCTATAAACACAAGTCTCAATCCAGACCAGATCTCGAACAATGAGGGGCATGGTTTTATTCGCAATCATGCATAAAACAAGAATTATGGATTCGCTTGCTTCAGGGGTTATCAAATTAACACGATTTTGCCAAAATAGGTTTCCATTCAAAACTGAAACCCTAAGATTAAAACTCAGTAAAACATGTTATTAATGCATCAAGCTCCTATATTACTTACTAACAATGACAGACAAACTTACGTAAACTGAAATTTAATCAAAACAAGCTCTAAAACTAGTACCTAAGGCAAGATTCATCGGATGAATCTATAGAAACCAAAACCTAGAAAACCCAGAAAACTAAAACAAGCTGAGAATGACCATTTTGAGCCTCTAAAACATGCTTTCCCTATTCTCATAGAACACATTATCAATAATGAATATAATTGGGACAAAGAAAACAACAAAACAAAAACAATACTCAAATAATACATTGATTTTCAATCCTAAAAACTACCAACTCAAAACAAAAGGCATGCTTGAATAATGTGACCTTCAAAATTCATCTTTCGTCATTCCAAAAGACTAAACCACAAACCTAGAACATGAAACCATCCCTTCATTAATAGAAAATACCCTCCTCTTTGCTGCCACTTTTGGCATTCATCAAATCAAAACAACATGCAATATAATGTATAAAGGCAATCATTAACATGTCAAAACATTCAAAACTTTGCATTGAACACAAGAAATCAATCCAGCAGGGCTCATGGACTCCACTTTCAAGGTTTGAATTTATATACCTTCCTAGCTTAAAAATCATCAAATTTAAATTGATTTTTGATATTGCCTTCCTTTTCCTTTATCTTCAGACTTAAAAGTTAAAGATTCGAATTCCCTCATAGATTGAATTTCTTGCACCTTAGCAAAAGTTATTTCTTCTTATCTCTTCTTCTCTCTTTTTATCACTTTTTTTTTTGCCTCTCTACTCTTGATTACCTCTCTGTTTATAGGTGGATTCAAAGCTTATAGATGGGTTTGTTAGGGTTCTAACAAACAAAAACTAAGTTGGCACATAATCAATAGTTTTGGGTTTAAGTGGTTTTGTAGGAAACTTAAAGGCCAATGTGAGGTGTTTTTGGCCTTTAGATCTTGATAGGAACCCTCTGAGGGATTTAAGTGGGAACACATGAAAGAGTTAGATGGTTTTCTACAAATGGGTATCTTAGTTAAGGCTGACTAGGTTGGTCACTTTCATGACTTCATCGAAGCGACTCTAACATCAACGTTGTCTGAGACCACTTGAACTTGGTAGACGGGGTGCATATCTATCAATCAAATCTATTCTTGCTTAATTTGAAGGTTTATAGCTCCACACACAACTATTTGAAAATGTCCACTCAAACAACATGACAACTGAAACTACAGTGATGACTAATTAGGGACAAGATGTTGTGGAGATCAACGAAAAATATAGGTTGTAAACGTTTGATTTCAAAGACATGGAATTGTAGAGGGGGTGTTTCTCAGTTAAATATTGGTGGTTATGGCATTCAAAGTGGTTAGAAACGCTACATTCATTCCCTTAAAGGTGCCCCCTCAATCAGCCAAAAACTAAAGAAAAAGATGCACAGTATCTTGAAAACACCATTTTGGTTAAACCCTATAGATTAAGGTTTTTTTATCTGGGATTTGACAATTTTCAATTTGATCCATATTTTCCCAATTTTGTTTAATTTTACTTGTAATTCCACCTAAACTCCTAATTTTACAAGTTGGTTCTTGATCTCTGATTTATTCAATTGGACCCCTAAATGACCATCAAATTCTTAATTTTCTTTGATATGACCCCTGATTTAATCGATTTCAGTCCCTAAAGTCATGTACCTTTTGCAAGATGGTCTTTGGTTCACGAATTGTTCAATTAAGTCCCTAATTGCTCACCAGACTTGAAATTTTATATAATTAAGGCCCTGATTTAACCAATTAAACTTTTTAAAGTCCAATTTCAGTCCCCAAATTTTAATTTGTTTCATTTAACATCCAAATTAACTCTAAAAGCTTATATCCCTTGCAATTAAGTCATTAATAAAATTAATTAAACCTTCTAAATCTTAATTAGGTCCTTAAACACCAAAATAAAGCATTTTTACTATTGGCCCCTTTGTTAATCAAAATTTAGATTGCTAATTTTGCCAAATCTCGAACATTTTGGTCTATCAACTTTTACTTGGCATTTTGGCCTTTCACTAACAAACTTAGACGGTTCTTTTTAGTTTTTTTTCATGTATATTCCCTTACAGATATGTTTTATTTTTCTTTTTCACTATTTTTTGGTTTTTTTAAAAAAAAATGGGTAGCCACAACATCATTAATATTTCACCCTTAGATCTTATTCCTTTTAACACTTCCTTTCCAAATTTTTCTAACTTATACTAAATGCATCCTTATGTTCAAGCCTAGTAGAAATATTAAAGATAAAAATATAATGATTATGACAACACAAAAACAAATATTATAAAGATATAATTAACTTATGAAATAATTAATTATATATGGATAATCAAATAAAATTATATATCATTCCTCATAATTGACATAAGATTGGTTTTCATGTAAAATATATTTACAAAAAAAATTAATTTCATGATAAAGCTCATGAGAAGATTTTATTTTTCACCTAAAATAAGCAACGAAACAAGAAATTACACCTTACACAACACACAATAAAACTAAAAACACTGGAAAAAAGGAATAGTGCTCTGCATTGTTCACGCTATCATATTTTATTATGGATTAGAACAATGAATATTTTTCTTAAATTTTCATCAAACTTTATTATATGCAAGCTCATCATTCTAAGTTATATTAGCATGATTTTATTTGTTTAGATTTCTTTCACTTTACATGCCCTCACACGTTCCAAGTATCATGGAATGTTCAAACAATAAATTAAACCTCGATTCTGCAAAATAAAATTTTAGATTTTACATAAAAAATTAAAAAAACAAGGACTACATTAAATAAAAAAAAACTAAAACAACCATATTTTCTCTTTTTTTGTACAAAAAACTCTCATTTGATCCCTAAAGTTTTGATTTACATGCTAGTTATTCCTTGTTGTTTTAGCATTTTATATTTCTTTTCCAAAATTCATTTTTACATTTTAGTCTCAGAATTAGATAGGTGGCTCCTATTACACCGGGGGCCAGGTCAAGATTTCCCTAACATAAAAAAAATGTCAAGGCAATGATAACTTGAGCCAATCCGAGTTAATTTAACTAACACACGATCCAAAATATGAGATCGAGATAAACCTACATAAAAAAAGAAAAAAATCACAAAACTTAAGGTCCTATAGTCTAATATTAAATGATGAAAAAAAATTCAATTTTTAAAAAATAGTGTCAAAGAAAAAAACTCGGGTCAACCCGGGTTAATTTGACCAACCAACCACCTACGATATGAGATTGAGATAAAAAAATAGACTCTCAAAATAAGAACCTAGCAAAAAAGACCAAAGTTCAATTAAAATAATTTGAAAAAAAAATAACCTAGGTTAACTTGAAAAACCCGCACTTAGAATAACCTCATAGAAAGAAAAATAAAAAAATAATAACAAAGGTCTATGACCAGTAATATAATAATGCCACTTGATGAAACTGAAAAAAAATCATTTAAAAAAAAGGTGAAGAAAACAAATTGAGTCAACTTAAGTTAACTCAACTAACCCACCACCAGTGATATAAGATCAAGATAAAAATATTTAAACTTTCAAAAGAAAAACCTACCAAAAAAGATCAAAGCTAAATAAAAAAATGCTAAAAATCAATATAACCAAGGTTAACTTGATTAATCCGCACTTGAGATAGAGAAAAACAAAAAAAAAAAACATAGAGTTTAAGTGTCAAGAATATAATGCCAAATGATAAAATGGCAAAAAAAAATCATTTATAAAAAAAAAAGTCCATGAAAAAATTTGAGTCAATCCGAGTTCACTTAACTAATATATCACTCAAGATAAGAGATTAGGATAACCCAATAAAAAAAAGTGAAACAAATGTCAAAGTTCATGGCCCAATAACCAAAATATCAAATGGTGAATTTGAAAGAAAAAAATCAAATTATAATAAAAGGGAAAAAAAAAAGAACTTAAATCGGATACGGGTCATGAGATTGGGATTACCGTGTAGAAAGACAAATATGTAAAAATAACAAAGTAAAATTTCCAATTACAAAACAATATAGAACATAAATAATATAGATCAAATCTCGTATAAAAACTATATCAAAGAAAATAATTAGAGACTAAATTGACAAACAAAATAAATTAATAAAATGACAAGAAAATAATAATCAAAAGAATGAGAACCCAAAATAGATTTAAAAAACTAAATAAAATAAGAAATTAAGGGGAAATTGAAAAATAAAGATAAAAAAATAGCAATCAATAGAAAGAGGACCAAAATTGGATAAAAAAATAAATGCAATAAAATGATTGGGGATGAAATTGAAAAACTAATAAATCAAGGAAATGATAAAACACCAAAAAAATAGCAATCAAAAGAATAAGGATCAAATTAGATACAAAAATTAAATAAAATTCTCAAGGATGAAATTGAAAACAAAATCTAGACTTCAAAAAACATCAAAAGCAAAATAGATAGTAATCAAAAGAATGATAGTCAAAATTGATAGAAATACAATCCGGAGGACACGATTGTTTCTTGGATGGGCTTGCATGAATTTCTAGGTTAGGAGAGAAAAAAAGATGTGAGGAGAGAGAAAAAAAGCTTGTTTGCCTCCGCTATAAACACGTGCCACCCCGCCAAAACAAAGATAATACATCACTCCTAACACCGTCTTGGCTAGTGAAATCTAGTAACTGGACGGCCTCGCCCGCACCTACTAAATAGCACGGGACCTGTCACGTGTTGATGCACGTTACAACTATTTTTAATAAGATTTAATCTTTTAAAATGACTAAATAGCCCCTAGATCAACCAAAAATAACAAAAAAAACTATAAGTAAAAAAAAAAACCCTTGCAACCATGCATATAATTTTTATTTTATCTTAAAGGTAATACCATAACTTTATTGTTCAAAAAAATTAAAAATATAAAAAGCCTCATATAGAAGTTAATGGTTATTATCTCTAAAGAGAGAACCATAGTTTTACTACACAAATTGTTGTGCCTTCCTCGCAAGACACTTTCTAGGCGGTGTCCTAGAATGGTTTTTTGTTGGAAAAAAAGAGTCGTCACCTAGTATTATGGTTACTAAGAACTCTAATTGGTCTCTTAGAGATTCTAGGCAAGGGACTAATTATATAAAGGGAAGGGTATTAGAATGTTTAGTATGTCCAACTTGAGGTAGACTACGTTGTTTTTTCTCTTTGTTTGTTATGGTCTGATGATGTTTTTATTTTTATTATGACGGTTTTGTTATGATAAACAAACTGTGGTTTCTTAGGTCAAGGACTTTTAGTCTATAATGGTTAAATGTTTTCAATTATCATAGAGGCTTTTTTCAGGGTTAACTTGGAATTTTTTGCTATTATGTCATTCCAAATAATATTTTAGGCAAAATTCCTTGAAGTGTTTTTTATCCTTATATCATAAGTGAATGAGTTGTATTATTCCATATAATATTTTGGATATTAACCTCATATAAGTTTTATATCCTTGTTTTAAAATGAGTAATAATAAATTATTATCTGTAATAATATTTTGGATATTAACCCCCTTTAGGTTTTTTTATCCTTATATTACAAGTGAATAATATATTCTTCTTGGCAAAAATAATTTTTAATATTTTTGAAATATAGGTCAAAATCCTTTAGAATTTTACAAATTTATTGTAAAATCCATGCAATATCTTTTTTTTTAATGCCAAAGTATTTTAGATTTTTTTAAAAAATGATCAAATAGTTTTAAGGATTTCTGGCCATATGCAATAAAAAAATAAAGTATTTGTTTTATTAAATTTAAACTTTATTTGGTAAAAACCTATTTTTTTTATCATAAAACTGTCAAAACAAGCCCAAGAGGGTGTTTGCCAAGCACATCTTAAAAAAAAAAAACTTCTAGCAAAAACATTGCTAGCCAAACAAAGCCTTGGCCATTTGACCTCATTTTGACCCAACCAGTTAGCTCAAAATCCTTGGTTCAACTATAAACCAAATCAAAGATTTGGGTTTAACTAAAAAACAAACTAGAAAGAAAAATGCCAAAAACATATTAAACACAAAAAAAAACACATAAAAACTCATAATTTCTGAGCCAAATTGGATCGAACATAAAAAATAAATGAGAAACATGAAGAACAATAAGAACATTCAAATATGAAACTAGCAACGTGAAACCCAACCCAGGCTAGATATAATTGAACTAAGTCCACAAACATGTTAGAAATCATGTAAGGATCTATAATCTAGTATCCATTTACTTTTATTATCAAATAATCAACATAATTTTGTCAAAATGGGTTTCGGTTCAAAACCAAAACTCTAGGATTAAACCCCCCCAAAACTTGTTGCTGATGCAAAAAAACCCTAAATTATTAATTAATAAAGTCCAACGAAGTGTTTGATGCAAAAAAATAGACCAAAACTAGTATAAACCATAGAGCTAAGACACTGTTCTTCCCAATAATACAAAAAACACTGCCTTAGAAAACCCAGCCATTATCAAGCCTCCAAATTGACATTTAAAACCTTTAAACACGCTGCCTTTAGTCCTTACAAACCACATTACTATAACCAGATATGTTTGAATAAAAAAAACTATTAAACATCAAAATAATGCAAGAAGTTCCAAACTTCAAATCTGCCAACTTAAAACAACATACATATTCAACAATGTGGGATTCAAAATTGACATTTTGATACTCAAAATAACTTAACCAAAACTCAGGAACCCAAAACATGCACTTACAAACCTTAAAAAGACATTAAACACCTCATACTATATTTGGCATAAAACAAAAACCATTTTATTTTATCAAAATTAGTCACAAACATATTGTCTTAACATCTAGTAGCATCAACAACAGCTTCAAGCAAGATTTAAATAATAATGTCAACATTATACGTACTAATTGAAACCAAAACCACAATTATTATGATATAAAAAAATGCTTGGAAGTATCATTAAACATGCATGAACAATCTAAAAATGTGCTTCATGGACATCATCTACTAGACTAAGTTAAGGTTTTATACCCTTCAAGCTTTAATAATGGTTGTTGCCCTTTCTTTTTCAAGATTGCTACTTTCTCTCAAAGTTGAGGAAACCTAGTGCTAGGCTCTTGAGTTTTCACACTTAGGGGTTCATTATCAATATTTTCTCCCTTTTTGTTCCTTTTTCTCCTTTTTTTTCCTATTTTTTCATTATTTTTGCTTTCTGGTTCATTTTTAAGGGCTGGTTATAGGGTTTCAAACTAGGATTTTTATAAATTTAATTAAAGATTGATCCTCTTTCATTAAAGCCTGGCCTTCTGATCAAAATAAGAGAGTTTTGGGTATGTTTTATAGATGTGAGGTTTGTACTTATGTTGGTTTTACAATGGTGTTTTTGCAATAAACTTGGTTTCTGAAGATTATTATGGTTTTTCCACACTTGGAGACCAGAAAGCTTGTTCTTGGCCTTTTAATTTTGAAAGAAACATGGCCAATATTTCATAAGAATCCACTAAGAAGGCTTGAAGTGTGAACACAAGAAAAAGATTAGTGGTTTTGTAAAATAGGGATCACAACCATTGATGACTAAGTTACCTACTTTTTAGGCTCCATCTAAGAAACTCCGATGTCATTGTCATTGAAGACCACTTAAAGTTGGTAAAGAGGGTGCAAACCTTTTGTTTAGATCTAACCTGTGTAAATTTAAATGTTTGTAGCTCCATATTCATTCGTTTGAAAGTGTCAACTTAATCAGCCAAGAATTTGAAAATGTAGTAATGGCTGATCGGGGACAAAATGTTGTTAACTTCATTAAAGAAAATGGGATGTAAATGTTCGATGAGAGTGGTTGATTTTTGTAGAGGGGGGTGTTTCTCAATTGAATGATGGTGATTACAGCTTACAGGTGGTCAAAAACTCCACTTTCATTCGCTTAAAGGTACCTCTTTGATCAATTAAAACTGTCAAAGAAAAAGCTAAATAGTGGCTAAATGATGCGTCTTATTTTTAATTTGGGATTGACAAACTTCAATTTAGTCTCTATTTTTGTAATTTTTTTAATTGCACCCATAATCACCTTCTAAACTTTTAATTTCTTGTAATTTCACTCATGTCAAACTCAATTATCAGCCTCAAAATTCAACGTCTTTTTCATCTTGGTCCTTAGTTTCTGATTTGTGCATTTTGACACTCAATTGACTATCAAACTTTCAAATATCTTTAATTTTAGCCCCTGATTTGATCAATTTCAAACCATGCATTTACACACTTTTTCGTTTTGGTTCTTGGTTTTGGATTTCTCCAATCAAGTCTCTAATTGTTCATCAAACTTCAATATTTATGCAATTAAACCCCTAATTTGACCAAATTAACCCTTCAAATTTGCAATTTAACCGTTGGAGTTCAATTTCTTCCAATTAAAGCCTAAATTGACTGCAAAAATAAGTTTTTCTTGTAATTAAGCCCTCAATAAATTAAATTAAACCCTGTAAAATTCCAATTGAGTCCTTAAATATTTAATTTTGAATTTTCCTTCACAAATTGAATTTTTCTTGTTAATAGGGCTTTTATTAGTCAAAATTAAACTGTCAATTTTTCAACCTTGGATATTTGGATCTTCAACCAGTCTTTAGCAATTTTTTAGGCATTCTTCATGTTTTCTCCATTGATATTTTTTTTAGATTTTCAATTTTTTCTTATTTGTTCTGGTTTTTTTCTGGGCAACATCACAAATAATAATAAAAAAGAGAAAAAAAAAACCTTGCACCAAAGATGTGCATTTTTTTTTGCTTTTAAAGGCAACAAAGTAAATCAACTATGAAAAAAAGAGTACTGACCAATTGTCCTCAACTAATGTTGTAATGCCCAATGGATCGCTTGAAAAATATGATTTTGCCCTCACTAGCTAGGCTTTTAGTTTGTTTGAAAAAGGGTAAAAAAAGATAATTCACTCTGCTAATTCATAGTGAGGCTATAATAAATGACTAATATCCTTTAGGTTTTTTTATAATGTTGAGAGTGAAAAGAAAGAGTTGCTATAAAATTTTGGAAAGAAAAGATGATCAAAAGGCCAAGTTTCAACCACAAAAAAGGATCATGGTGTCAACGAGTTTATATTTGTGAGAGGAATTCAATAGAGATGGTGTTACTCTTTAACCATGTGAAACAATTTGATAGGACTCTATAAAGTTTTTTTATTCGTTTAATTTTCAATTTTAGAGTGATGAGAGGGTGTTTGAGTTTACTCAGGTTCTAAGGGTAATTTTAAGATGTTTTTAGGTGAACATGAGTTAAAAAATGGGATTTTAAAGTCTATAAACTTGAATCCCAACCTTTTTAGTTATCATGTATTTGTCCAGTAGATGACATGTTGTATGTTTTGGCAAACAACATGTCGTACAATTATTTAAAAAAAAAACTAAAAAATAAAATCAATTTGGCGTGCTAGCTTGGCCTAACAATTCTAATAGCGTCTGACTTTTTTTCCCTACTTTTCATTATTTGTTTTATTTTTTATTATACTTTAAAGAGATATTGTAATTTTTCCCTTAATTGTTTGCTTGTATATTATATATGCATTTATAAAAAAAAACAAAAATATTTTTTTCTTGACAACTAAAATTAACCTTTATAATAAAATAAATGAAAAACTATAAAATAAAAATGATAGAAAGAGTAAACTATTTATTTGCGCATCTATCTTTTACTTTTATTATAAATATAACTTCATGCTTTAGTATTTAATTAGATTTAATGACTTTTTTTATTTATTAATTTATATATTTTTGAATTTATTTTATTATATGTAAATACAATCTTGTAATTTATTAACTAGTAGATTGGTGGCTCGAGCGAAGCCACAGGTTGAGGTAATTTTTTTTTAACTGCAAAAAAAGCTCAGGAGATGTTTATGTTTTAAAGAAGTACGAGAAATTTGATAATTGGGTTAAAACAAAAAAAAACCAAAAATTAAAAAAAAATTGCCGAACGACTATATTGAAAGAAAAATATAAGACAAAAAAAGATTTCAAAGTTTGTTAATTTTTCAAACCATGACCCAGGTTATTAGACTGGAAGCAGTATAGATTAAATAATTATGAGTAAGGTTGTCAATTCTGTTTCGTTTCGTCCAAAATGGCCAAAACATTTCATACCAATTAAAAAAAGGGAACAAAACGGAACAATTTTCATCTCATTTCAAATCTCGGTTCGTTCCGGATTTTTCGGTTAAATTTCGACCGAAATGTTCTAGTTTCATTTCACATATTTCGTTTCGGTCTTGGAAAGCCATTGAATCAAATGGAACATGGTTCAATTTAATTAATTAAATCACTCAAGTATAAAAAGCTCTTTTTCATCACTATTTTCAATAACAATGATATTAATAATAATATTGAAAATTATTATTACTATTTTTATTAACAATGATATTAATGTTTTTAAAATTAGATTTATCACTAATATATATGGTTCATATTCATGTTGTTTTTTTCATGTTTATACTTTGTAGGAATTTGAGCAAAATAAGAGATGTTTTAGATCCCATTAGCCTTGATAACATTGACTTAGCTTTACTTTTAAAATATTTGTGTTAAAATATTTTACTTTCATAATATTTTGATATTTTGTTTAAGTTGAATTACAAGCCTCGTTTGTTTGCTGGAAAGTGATTTCCTTGAAGGCTGTGTTTGTTTCCCGAAAACTGGTTTCCGGGAAACTACTTTCCAAACTTTTCTGTTTTTGTTTGGAATTAAGAAAGTTGTTCAGCGGAAAACACTTTCCAATCAAAGGAAAATTTGGCTTGGTTTCCAGGAAAGTGTTTTCCTTTTATGTTATGTTTGTTTCCCGGAAAGTGGTTTCCCGTCCAAACTTTCCTGTGTTTATTTGCCATTAGAAAAGTTGGTCAACGGAAAACACTTTCCAATCAAAGGAAAATTTGGCTTGGTTTCCAGGAAAGTGTTTTCCTGGAAAATTTGGGCGGAAAACACTTTCTGGAAGTTGTGAAAATTTAAAAATATCATATTATTTGTTGATTATATCAAATTTGATCCTCAAACTTTTAATTGCTTATATATATATATATATTTTAATATTTATTTTTCAATTTCATCTCTTAAAAATTAATTTTTATATTAACTTTGGTCCTCATTTTTATAATTGTTATTTGCTTTTCTTTTATCATTTTTTTTATTGAAATTTTTTATATATCAAATTTAGTTCTCATTCTTTTTATTGTTACTTATTTTATTTGAAATAATTTATGAAATATTAATTATTATTATTTTAATTTCTTCATCTTTCATTTTTTAGATTTGATTTCTATTATTTTGATTATTATTTATTTTATTTGAGATAATTTATGAAATTATATTTTTTTTCAATTTCATTCTCATTCAACTTTTTAATTTGTAAGATTTGTTCCTCATTATTTTAATAAACTTAAGAAAATAAAACATTAATAAGTTATTTTCCAGCTCATTTTCCATGACATAACCAAACACTGAAAAGTGTTTTCCAACTTATTTTCCATTACATTACAAAATATTGGAAAATAATTCACTTTCCTGGAATTCACTTTCCCGAAATTCATTTTCCAAAAAGGAACTACTTTCCAGCAAACAAACGGGGCCTTGAAAAGTGAATTATTTTCCGATATTTGGTAATGTTATG
>Ga0325404_1002040_pt1 | contig 21514 bp, 8 predicted proteins | sample PopdelMetagenome_18_FD_205664 | JGI IMG/M metagenome (GOLD analysis project Ga0325404, IMG submission 205664) | Populus deltoides microbial communities from Bellville, Georgia, United States - Xylem-Control-R1 | ecosystem: Host-associated > Plants > Phyllosphere > Stem > Wood/Secondary xylem...
ACCTCTTCCCCTAATTTTTTTTAACAGATGTAGGTGTAAGTCTTCACATTCGTTTTTGTTAGCAACGTGTATGTGTATTTCGTGTCAGTATTCATTTTATTTGCTATATTTTGTTTATCTTCCTGCAGCTATGAGATAATTGTCCAAAAAGGTTACTAAACAGTGCTAAACGAGTTCAGCATAGTTGAACTATATATAGCTCGAATCAGAAATCAAGTATAGCTAGAATCAGAAAATAAGCAAAGGCTACATGAAAGTTCAGCCTATAGAATACATGATATTTTTCGGGGGATTTTTATCAGCATAATTTCTATGTTCGTGAAGACGACAATATTTACAGCAAAATCGCAACGTAGATCCTGCTTTTCTCTTGTACAAAAATTTAAATCACTTCAAAGTTATGAAGTTGACAAATAGCAGTTGCCGAGAGAGAAAAATCCAGGGAAAAGTTGAATAAGCATGCATGCGTAAATATTTCAGACGCTTTTTATTCTATATATTTATGTCTAATCTGGGGTGAAATGGAATCATCTGTAAAGATAGAATTCCCACATATTTCAACTTACATAGCTGTGCTAAACACAATGTTCAATAATGTTGTCCATTTTTGGACTTTGATGTTTCTTAGAGTAACAAATGGTGACGATTTATCCCCCAAAGAATTCTCTCGGTAACCGGAGATTTTGACAAAACACCAATTGCCACTAAACACTAAATTAGATACATTACCTAGTTATTATCTTATATATATATATATATATATATACTAGCTAGTTAAAGAACAAGGCAGCATTTATTTTTTTGCTGGGAATGAAAAAGGCGCTTATAGTGGTCTAACGAAAGCTTTTTTGGAGAGCAGCATTGGTTCACGGGTACGAGAAAACCTCAACTGTGGTTCCCAGGTAACCAAAAGCCTTTATATGGTGTTTATTTCGGGATCTTGCAATTTCCAGGAAGCAGTATGGGGTACAGCCTGATAGGATTTTATAGTGTAGAATGAACAGAGTTGCTCTTCAGGATCTTAGATGGGGAGTAGTTGGGGGATTTAATAGAAAGATTTTAGTGTTTATGGGTTAAGGTGAAAGTAGCTAGTGTGATGGTTTAGGTGTTTAATTAGTTAATTTAGTTGTGAATAAAAAGGATTGAGAAATAAATTGAAGAACCGTGGGATAGAGAGAAGAACTCAAGATACTACGACTTTGCAGTATACAAGGCAGAAGCTTTTATTTATAACTAATGGGTGCCCGGGCTGTTTGTAGCCAGGTTGCACCGACTTAAGGCACTCTTGCACAAGTGTTTAACAGCTGCCTATCATTCTAGATTTACTAACTCCATATCTAGATAAATATTCTAGATCGTTTGTTACTTCTGTACAAAGCTAATATCAGCCACAATTTTCACCGATCGACTCACTCTAGATTAGAATTCCATCTCTTCGAAGTCTGCATATATATATCCAGCATCTTCATAGAGCTTCTATTCTAGAACCATTTCATCAAGTGCATTGATAATTTAACACGGCCAAATGGCTCCCAGGTAAATATATTTTCATTTGTACCTTGCCAGATTTCCATTTCTTTCAGCAATTAGGCTCCAGCGATCAGTATCATGACTAGTAGTATGATTGAAAGAAGCAGAACTGTGAAGAAATGGATTTTAAATTCCATATCAAAAAAGGTCTTACTTAGATGCGATTACTGAAACTAGTAACTTTATGACCTTTTGTATCTTGATCTTGCTTATAGTGCAACATGAAGAAATCTAAAATATTGAATTATATAAACAAGCAACATAGTATTCTTTCCACTGACGTGAAAGTTATATCTCATTAATTGATAGACACAGCTGTTCAGAGCTTAATGTTTACTTGAATTATGCAATTCTTCAGTTGTTATGTATAGATAGATCATCAATGCTCATGCTAGATGAGCTTGGAATGGCACGACATGATCTGGGTTCTACAAATAATGAGTTTGTTGATCTATATATAATGCAATGACTGTATACAAGTATAGTAGGCCTCCACATTTTTTCAAGCGATTAAGGTTCTCTGATTCAAATTTGATCTAATTATATTGTTTGAAGAAAAAAGAGAAGTACAAAATGGAGCCTTACTGGCCAGAATTTTGGTTGCACATCATTTAGAATGATACTGTAACTACGTATATAGATGTTTCGACTAACTAATAACAATCAATAATTCGTGCTTCAACATATGTATCATTCAATATATACCTGATGAATGATAAAGTAACGAAGCTCTAAAATCACACACATTCGAGCATTAAGTACGCTTGAGGAAGACTTGTTTACTGTCCAAGGCTAGCACAACAATATTGCTCAAGTAAATCAAGTAGTCATGATAAATACATTAACTATCATTTTGACAGTGAAATATATTTAGTCAACACAAATTCACATAACATAATCCATATACTATTAGGTTACCAACTTGGTGAAAACTCAATTATATCCCCCCACACACCACCCCCACCCCCGATATGCGACGAGATCGATACCATTTAAAAGCTCTAAAGGATGAAATATCCAGCAAAGAGAAAAGAGGAACAGTACTACACCAAAACAGCAGCAGGATGCCAGGAGACCGATACCATTTAAAAGCTCTAAAGGATGAAATATCCAGCAAGGAGAAAAGAGGAGCAGTACTACACCAAAACAGCAGCAGGGATGCCAGGAGACCGATACCATTTAAAAGCTCTAAAGGATGAAATATCCAGCTAGGAGAAAAGAGGAACAGTACTACACCAAAACAGCAGCAGGGATGCCAGGAGATCGATACCATTTAAAAGCTCTAAAGGATGAAATATCCAGCAAGGAGAAAAGAGGAACAGCACTACACCAAAACAGCAGCAGCAAGCTACGCAGAGGCAGAGACAACATAGAGGACAATTTTGCAAATGGATTACCATTCTTTGATAATAAAATGGTAACAGATGCAATTATAAATTGTGTTAGGTTTAAGATGGGAAAAGATAAGACTACATCTTTCTTGAGAGGATTTTTGGGTGGGAGATAGGCTTTTAAAATTACAATTCTCCCGTCTACATAAGTTAAATGGAATACGGACATTGAAGCTTTATTAGCATTGAGGATGGTAAGAAAATCAATTAAATAACTTAAACTGATAGTTAAAGTTTTAAAATATAATTTATATTATATTTTAATAAATTTTTTTAAGTTAAAGCTTTTTGTATTAGAAATTTATATAGACCTACATTAACTTGTGCTTGATTTTTTATCAAATAAACGAGGATAGTAAGATTCGAACTCGTGACCGTTTGGTCATCAAAACTCTAATACCATGTCAAAAAACTAATTCAATCAAAAAACTTAAGTTGTTAAGTGAAGTTTCAAGATATGATTTATATTATTTTCTAATATGGATTATTCTAGAAGGAGTGCACCTTTCAGATCGAAAGATTTGGAGCTTGGGCAAAGATGATAACTACTCCATGAAATTGTATAGTTCTCTTATTAACAAACTTGTTTCTGAGGGTCTAGTCATTTTAAATCTATTATATGGTTTAAAATAGATCCAACCAAAATACATATATTATGTGGTTGGCGATTCAAAATTAATTTTCTATATGTAACTTTCATCTTAAATGCTGGTTATTACAAGAGAGTAATACATATTTCCATGTTGTGCAATAGAGTGAGAGACTTCAAATCATTTGTTATTTCATTATTCTAGTACTTGGCAATTATAGGCAAAATTCTTACAGTGGTGGAGAGTATGTTGGGGCATCCATCGTACTCTAAATTTATTAATTTATCCATAGCCTTCTTTAGTAAATGCTAAATTTCAATTTCGGGCTTGAAATCTCATTTTCTTTGGCATAGCATGAAGTGTTTGTCTTATAAAAAATTGTCTGGTTTTCAATAAGGTGCAGCTAAATTAGGATTTCAGTTTCTATTCGATCTTGCATGGACTATCGTTTTGGCTAAAGTATAGTGAATCTAATTTTAGCTACATAGGTGATAACCTCATTTGTATTGCAGATGATATTCAGATATGGATAAATACACATCACTAATTTGATTTCTCTTTTCTATTATGTTTCTTTTTTTTTTTTGTAATGCATTTTATTTTCCTTATTTTCCTCTAAACAATGATTTAATTTTTCAGAGATTATCTTCTAAATGACTACCTTTTAATCAATACACTTGATTATTATAAAAAAAAAATAGAGGACACAACAAGCAATTATGCAGATAGTTGCCGTTCAAGAAACATTTTTGCCTGAACAAAGAACTCCTATAACAAACACCACACAGGCTTAAACCATTAATAGCGAAAAAGGTAAAGTAATAGCTCATACCAAATCTCCAGATAACGAAAGACAAAGATTTCTCTTTAATTTTCTTTTAACGATCTTGGCATAATTTAAAAAATACAAGCATTTGTGAGTTTGATGTAAAATTTATTATGAATTAAATTATATAAGAAAATTCAAATAAAAAATGAATGCTTGTGAAAAATATAGATGTCATTTAATGGATCTTAAACTTTCATTGATCCAGTCACTTGGAATCCTATGGATGGATATATGTTGTTTCTAGTTCTCAACAACTTTTACTTAGAGGACGAAGCTTATAAAAATCGTGTGTGTGTGTGTGTGTATATATATATAAACAGAATTAATCGAAGTTCATTTAAACTGGCTTGAGTGTGCGTAATGACAATGATAGTGAGAGTGCTAGTGAAATTATGAACAGTAATATAACATCCACGTTTAGTTCGGAAGAGTAAATTAACAAGTGACAAATCAGGAAAAGTGAATTCAGGTTGCCCAGATCAGAGCATTTAAAGCAGTAATTGTTACGCCGTCGTCGTCTCCTCAGATTATCATTAAAGGTAGCAAATAGTGTTGTGTAAGCGGTATTAGCAGCGGGTGGCTCCCGTACGCGTACCAGCTACCACGACTAATAAATTAAAAGCCTGCTGCTAAATATCGCGAGGCAATAACCTAATGCATTTAGTTGCCTGTTCATTGGCTGCTATCTAGCTAGCTAGTAGTTAATATAATAATAATAATAATAACAACAACGACTGGTCATGATGCATGCGGTAAATCTCCGTCCTCCACAGTTTCTTTGCTTGTCTACTGATAGGTTGATAATAAGAAAAATTGTCTAGCTATTTAATGGATCTTTATGGTTTTAGATTATCTAATTTTGCTCCCAATATCCAGGTGGTTGTTTATTGATATTTTTTCCCATCATAATTGTTTTTTTTTATATAATAAAGATCGGGAGGCTGTTAATTTTTAATTGGTCGGAGAAGACTGATATTAATTGACAATCTTGAATAATTTATTAATGAGAAATGGTAATACAGCTGCTTGCTTCTTTATTGATTTATATTATTGAAAGAATCGATTTTTGTTTGGAAGACTTTTTACACTGTTGGTGTTTTGAGCTATAATTTCTTGGAATGTGGTACGAAAACAATTATTTGTTTGTATTTAATTTAATAATATTTATGTTTATGTTTTTCTTTCTTATTATTTTTTTTTCCAATTCCATCTATTAAAAATGTATTTGAAAAGGATAACATGGAGACTCTAAAAATGAATTAACATGACTAATCTATGATTTTTTTTGTTTGATAGTTAAATTAACTTTGGATTAGTTTGTATATCAATTGAGACTAAGGATAACATGGCTTAATTATAATTTGACACCACTCATGGTTGGCTTATATTTAAATTATTAAATCAATCATTTTTTATTAATTCGTTTTTTTTATTACTTCCATATTATATACGGTGAAATTTTATTAATCCTAGATTAAAAATACCATATAAATTGCAAGGAACCATGGGTATTTAAGTATCTAATTAATATGTGAGGCAAACATCATATTACACGTCTATTTTTAAATTCAAGATTTAAACAATACGATAATTAATAATAAATCTGATTCCTACAAAATGCAATAAAATCATGATATTAAATCAATTAACATAATTTATTGGTGATGTTATCATCTCTGCAATTAATTAATCCCTGCTACTTCAAAAGCTATTATCTGATTGCATGTAAAATTAAACATGAAGCATGAGAGAAGGGAGAGATAGACAAACTAATAAACAATGAAGATCGATCGAACCAACCTGAAGTACTTCTGTAAGCTGCTGGTTGATCTCCTGACAATATTCTTCTGGGAGTTTAACATAGTTATAAACTAAACCATACTATTATATGGGAAAACTCTACAAAAACATACAAAGATGATGATCATATAATTAGAATGGAGTAATATAATTAAATAAATGTAGAAATCAAACATGAAAAATTAATAACGATGAAAAGTGGTGCACCATAATATTGATCGAATAAGCACGCCAAGGAAAGAGACAGCTCATCAGGCGATCCTGTTGAAGCTAAAAGCCCGGAAAAGAGAGGACCTCTGCCATCTGCAAATTCCATTATCCATAAGCATCCATTATTGGAGAGAACTGTGAGAAGAGAAAGTATGTGGTGTTGTTTATGCGTGAAGCCAAAAAGAAAGAAGCCTCCTCATTCTGTTAAATTGAATTGGAGACGAATGTTAGGCTAGTAAAGTCAACAACAATCACTGACAGCACGTACCTGGCATATCACTGTATGGAGTATTTTTTTATAAGGGTCGCTTGATTTTATCTGATTCTTTTGGCTCAGTTGCGTGATCTTATGGTAATGTTAGGTGCACTGCTTACAGTCCGTGTAGCATAGCCTTGTTGCCGGTTACGGTGCTAAAGCTGCATTAATTGCTGTTCTGTGACAAAGAATCGTGCTTGTGCAGGATCATTTCTTTTCTTTCTTTTGGTTGAGGGGGAGAGCGGGTAAATAAGCCAAAAAGAAGTGTGCAGAGTAGATTATGGATGAAGAGATTTAAAATGATGATATCTGTCTGCTTCGTTTGCTTGCTTCTTTTATTTTTGCAGCACTACTGTGCAAAGTTGATGATCCGGAATTTATGAATTAAGTCCGTGCAGTGTTTATTGTCCTGATCCGGTGTCTACGCACATCTGCATTTAGGGATTCTGTAAACTATACAGTTACCAAATCTTGGAGGGAATAAAAGCGCACAGAAAACTGGACAGAAACTGTTGTTTGAAAGTATCCCTACACTGCTGCCTGACCAAAAATCTTCCTTTGTCAATTATAGGATAGTGCACAGGGAGAGTAGTATGTATTGGATGATAGAAGGAAGTCATCGTCCCTGTTTGATTTTTAATTTTCTTTGCTAACTTCTTTCATTGAGAGGAAATGGAAGAAATTCTACTAAAATACGGGCCTTCGGGCTTGGCATGCAGGAAAAGGAATGGTATGAAATGGCTCTGTGCGTGATCTCATGTTTTGTGGTTTCCTAGATTCTTTTAGATTTTAACTTACCCTCCAAATGAGTGAAAAGTATTCCATATCGTGACTGCGTATTTTATCAATGGCTGATTACTCTTTTTGACATGATCTACCCCAGAGCAGCTGTTTGTTTGAAACATGTTCAGGTGTGCCACAAAGCTGAACACAAACAGGGGAGAGAGAAAGCTTTTAAACATTTTGAGGCACGGAGATGGCCAATTAAATGAACCAATGAAGTAAGCAAGAGTTTCAAAATCTCTTACCACATTGGCTTCCCTGCCCTTTCCAAGACAAATGGAGAAAGAAGATGACAATGGCCTCAAATTACAATTTACAGGCATACAACGAATCATTTTGGGAAGGATGACACGGATTAATAACCATTAGAAATGCAATAAAAATGAAATATACGCTAGTTGATCGTAAAACAAATGAGGTGGGAGAGGGAAGACAGCCAGAAATCTTTTGATAACACTGTCATTTCATTTCACTATTGAAACAAGCGCACACAACACTGGTTACACATCCAATATACGGATCCCTAGACAAGAGAGGCCAGGGGAGAGAAAAAGACAAACCAAGCAGTAAGTTCGTCTGTACAAAGATCCAGAGCCATTTACACTAGGCAAAGGATGGCCCCAAAAAAAAAAGTCCTATCCAAACAAGGTGATCTAAAGCCTTAAGATGAAAAGAATCGGCTCTTTCATAACATCGGGGAACCATCGCTAAAAAAGTCTGGCACTCATGGAATTTTGCTTATGCCTGCTGCCAGAAACAGTACCCTGTGACCACGATGATGGCTTGAATCCCCCCGTTAGCAAATTAGAGGCTGCAGAGGCACTGATTTTCCTTCTCTTGGATTCTAGCTCCAAACGTTTCTTATTGGACATGGAAGAACCAGATGACCCAGAAAAAATTGAATCAGCACTGATCAATGCTCGCTTATCCTTCCTATTTTTGTCAAACTTGGAAGAGAACTTCACATGAGCTGCAGAGGCAGCATCTTCTTCAGTTGTCGGAAGCAAGCGTATGCCAAGACCCATTTTCTTGGAAGTGGCCTCTTCTTCAGCAACTCTTTTCTTTTGACTCCTCATTTGGGCACGAAGAGCCTTGTTGAGGGAATAGTCATCTAAATGCCTGGCATCCGATACTCGCTGAAGACGAACTAGAATGGGTTCAGCTTCTTTCTTCTTCTGCAAATCCTCTTCCTGATGTTCAAGACGGTAAAATGGATCAGCAAGCTTGCCTCTCTCTGGAAAAAAAGAATGAAGTCAAGATGTTGGGTCAAGGAAAAAATGTTTATGTTTGCATGGCCAATAAGAAATGACGGACTGGTATTCCATGCAGACTTACAAAGCAGTATTTCATCAGAGTAAATACCAACCTTCATCAGCAGAGAGAGCAAATGTTTCTGCATCCTCAATATCAAACTCCTCATTTTTTCGTTGAGCCCCGCTAATAATCACATACTCACAATTTTTTGGATCTGTCTGGATAACAATTTCATGTTTGCAGCATGCAGATTTCATGGTAAAGCTCCATATCTGAAGAAAGCAAGAACAAGCCATTAAGAAAAGAGATTTATAAAAATTATATAAAAAAAACACACAGAATCACTAAGCTTAATGCACACGGACTTTCGAGGCGACCATCAGCTTTCAAGATTGATTGGAAGATGAGCTTTTCTGAGGATTTAAAAACAACTATAAACAGGACATCATGCCAGCAGACTCGGTATCCTATGTGTATGTGGTACAAGCACACATGCAGGAGTGCACAAGCAAGTAAATGAACCATTTTCACACATACAAGACACCACCATGGAATAAACTTGTTTGGTGCTAGGAGATGGCATGTCCTTCGTGGACTAAAATCAAGCGTATGCAAGAATAACATATCAGCAGGGACTGTGTGTGTGTGTGTGTGTGTGTACAGATGTAGGAACATATGTGTGCTAATGATTGCAAGTGTGTATGTTGCACACGTGCAGGTCATAGACTGTGCTCCTTTGTTGTGTTTCTAGTTTTCCATGCAAAATTATCAGAAGCATTTGGAATCAGTTGTTAAGAGTTACCTTCGTAGAATAATAATTTCCCACTTGCTTTTTCTCTGCATTGAACCGAACACCCTTTGCAATCATAGAATTGCAACCACCACACCATATATTGAAGGGCATTTCAAACCTGAAAAGCAAGAAAATTACGCCATACAATTAAAGGTAGTGGAAATTGGGCAGCTTAAGAAACATTTGAAATACCTCTTATATAGGCTTTTCATCTGCATAGTGATCAATTTGTGATCAGCAGTTAAAAACTGTTGAAAAAGAACTTCGGCAACAGTATCTTTTTTTTTATATTTTGCTCTCATTTTCACCCTCTCCAGTCATCACCATAAACCCAAATCAAACATCACCATATATTTATTACTTTTCACGGTTACAAAAATTCCGTATTTCATATGAAACATTGTCAAACTTTCATCAAGTTAGATGAATTTAGACTAAGAAAAAATCTTGAATATATTGCGATAACAACACAAAAAAGGGGATTTTCCAATCAAGATTATTTCTTTAACCTGAAATGCTCTATATCCATGTTTTCCTCAGTTATTCAGTTAACCCCATGATCTGTTACTAGAGCAGAGAAACAACTAACATTTGATTTAGCATACATATTCTCCATTTTCCAGTCAAATTACATCTTTTACTGATGGAATTTCTTCAATCCTAACCCGTACTAGAATCGGCAACTTCCTCTGCTAAATGTGTGCATAAAATATGAAAATTCGAGACAAAACCACAATGCATACCTTATAATCAAAATACCCTGGTCCAGCTTTCTTGCTCTCTCTCTCAAAGCATGTTGCCCATGAAATTTGTTCAACCCACCCTGAAAGGAAAAAAAAAAAGAAAAATCAATGTCAGAATCCCTCTCTGCTCAGAAATTAACTAATTTACAATACGATAGAGCCCGGTTTCGGTACCTTCTTCGGGGACCATTCCGGCGGGTAGTAAAAATTATCGGCTCTAGCTGCCGCAAGCGAAGACTGCAATAGATCAACAAAAAACAAGTTAGAATCGTAAGAAAAAAAAATCAAGCTCATAAGTGAATTCAATTAAAATCATGAAAAAAATTTCATCGAGGAACGAGTTTACAATTATAGAATAGAAATGGAAACCCTAAATCCAAATCATGAACAAAAGAAAATACAAAAAGAAACCCTAATTCCGATTATTATAGAGAGACATTAGCGTACCATTTTAGATTTTGGTTATAGAAATCGAGATCGACTTGTCTAGGCTTTCTGTCAGGAATTTGTTTTTTTACTTTTGCAAAACATTCGATCCTCTGTGCGTGTAAACGCGGTAGTTTATTTGCTATTTATTTTACATTCTGTTGGGTTCGTACGCGGTTAAGAATCATATTTCAGGTCGGTTTTTGGTTTGGGTCAACACGTAGCGGCCCAATAACTCTGGAACACGGGCTGGGACATAGTCTAGCTTTGTTTTTTTTTTTTTTTTTTGAATTCCTAGTGTTATTTTTTGGGTGAGGTAATTAGGTGATATTCAATTTAGATTAGATAGTTCCTCTTAGAAAAAATAAAATAAAATAAAATTAATTGGGTTGAAAAATTGATGGACAACCTCCCACCTAATATTGGATCTCACTGTAATAACATTATACATGTCACGTGCATGTAAATACTTACGATGACAAATTTTAAAGTTTTTTAGTGATAAGATTTTTAAATATTTTCGGTGAATTGTTTCTCTATTCATGGAGAAAAAGGTTTTATTATGAATAGTTATCATAATGGATGGGAAGAAAGTAACGATTTCTCATTTAAAATTAATATAAAATATCATTTTATTTTATTTATATGGATGAATTTAAATTATATAACAGCAACATAAAATTAATCTTTAGTTCAGTAGCAGTTTTCCATGATATGTGTTGGATAAACTTTTTTGAAAAAAAAATATGGGTTCTGGTTAATGAAAATATTCACAAATTTAGATTCACCTAATTATCACTGTTGAAAGAAAAGAAAAGATAAAAATCTCCACTTTTTAGGATAAAAGAGAAAAAATAATAAACTAAATTATATCAACATTGAAAACCCTCAAAAGTTACCACATGTGAGTTCACATGTCAAACATTGCTTGAATCACATTTTATTTTGTGGTTTCCCGACCAAAAAGTTACCTTCCTCTCATCGCCGGTGATACTACCTCAGGCTAAATGATATTCGACGTTTTTTTTTCCAAATCTTAGTGAAAAGACCCAATTTTTCCAAACTGAAATCTTGTTGCGTACGTGGAATATTTTTAACCTGGCTCCATACGTTCATGTTAAAAAAAAAAGTAAAATTACCTTATTATATCATATAAAAACCTTAAATTAATTTAGTTATCTTAGTTCACTAACATAAGATTAATTAATGCTTTAAGATTTATGCTTCTTCTATTTTTTATAAATTGGCATATATAGGTTTAATTATCTGTTGACACACACCTAATAAAAAAAAATATTATGCTTTTCTCATCTATAAACATAAAAAAACAAAATTTTAGAAATTTCTTATGAATAAGATATGTATGTGTGTATATATGTTATCTTAATAAAAGAAAAAACCAATAATAGTTTTTTTTATTAATGTGGGTATCTGGACCAGCTTGAGTGTACCTCGACTAATCTCACGGGCCTTGAAGTTAACGACCATGTAAGCCTCCAATAGCTATGAGGTTTATGAGACTCGAACTGATAACTTTTAAAAAGTAAATTTAGAACCTGACCAATTGACTTACATCCTTCAGAATCATAATAGGTTAATTTTAAGCCTTATACATCGAGCTAAATAAATCTTTCTTTTTTATCATTCGAATGCACTTGATCCTTTGAGGGTTTTAAAATAATGCTAGAAATAATAAGTTTGCCGAATTCATTGTTTTAATATTACGGAATTCATTTTACTAACTCATGATATGATAAATGATATATTAATTAATGAATTGATTTCAATTGGGATAAGTGTACAATCAAAATGTTAAGTTCATGTCATAATAATTTTAAAAGGGGCTTGGCTCCTCTAATTTAAAAACTTTCCTGTAGAATTATTATTGCAATATATCAAGGACATGTTCCTGTTATCCACAGGGGGGCAGCAACTGCTGTTGCCTTGTAGCAATTGGCAAGTACCCCACATATACTGTGAAGATTTTGGTTGCGAAGAAGAAAGTAAAGGATTTTTTTATTTTTAGTGTATTTTCGTATTGTTTTTTAAAATATTTTAAAAAAATTATTTTTGATATCAAAATATTAAAACATATAAAAAAACTAATTTAAAATTAAAAAATTCAATTGAACTGTAATACAAAAATGAACCTCAATATTGTGTTGAACTTCCACTAATTAATAATTGAAAAGCACAGATCACTGGGTATCTTCCTATTTTCCAGCCACATCACCAATAGTTACTATCTCTTTTGGAATTAGTAAAGGTTAATTTTTTAAATATTTTTTATTTAAAAATAAATTAAAATAATATTTTTTTAATTTTAAAATTTATTTTTTACATTAATATATTAAAGTGATTTAAAAACACACAAAAATTATTATAAAAAATTAAAAATATGATTTGAATATTGCAATGCGAAACATCACCTGGAAAACAAGCATTACCAAATTTTGCTAATGTCCCAGCATGTTTTTTTTTTTTTTGCAGAATATAGAATAGATTTCCAAATTTTTAGATTGTAAGATTATACTAATTTACGCTTGTATTTATACATGTATTATTTATTTTATTTTTTGAGAACTTAATTGTATACACATGGACTTTGAACATAACATTATTGTATACAGTTCCATATCTGTTGCTTTGTCCCTTACTTTTTGCAAACAGTACCCACATTGCTTTAGCCATGGAAAATGTGGATTGCATATTCCCCACCCCTTTATTTAGTTGCAATTCACTCAAACCCCGTATGGATCTTCCCTTCCACACAATCATGCTTCTAGAGAGAGAGCGAGACTAGCTAGACAGGTCCTAGCATTGAATTTTATATATATATATATATATATATATATATATATATATATATATATATATATATATATATTATATGGTAGCTCTATATTTGGTTTTAAGCGGTTGAAAGACAAACATAATCAAACGTAATATAATTCGCGGTTTGACAATTGTACTTATAATGACTCCTTTTTGATGCTTGATTTACAAGGAACTCTCATTGAGAAAGGGTCTACCCCTCCTCTCCTTTCTCTTTCAGCAATAAATTAGCATGAAAAGGTGCAAGCAAATCTCTCATGAAAGGTGAAAAAAGAACACGCAAAACTTTCAGTACTCGATCTCCTACATTTTCAAGCTGTCAAATTTCTAGAATTTCCTCATCTAGAAACTAATTTTTTCCTCCCTTTCGCTCCTGATCATTTCTTGCTCCATGCTTCCTCTTCAAACCCTTCTCCTCCTACTCTTCCTCCATGGCCTTGAGAATTTTTCACACTCTATGCGTCGTTTTTTGGCTCTCCCTTCTCTTGTTAGTGTTTCATGAATTGTGTAATTTCAAGTCCAAGATCAACAGCACCAAAGACCAAATCAACAACATGAGCAAATCATCAACATTCTCTCATCGCCCTTTCCTCAACAGAAAAGTTGTTGCTAGGAAATTCGACTTCACCCCATTTCAAAAACATCAGCAACAACGTCCTATGCCTGAGGAAGAGGGGCACAAGAAACGAGCTCGAAGTGAGATTGATCCACGTTATGGTGTCGAAAAGCGCCTCGTCCCCACCGGTCCTAACCCATTGCACCATTGATGGTTTGAGAGAGGTTTCATGAGTTCTTGTATGATGTAATTACTTGTTATAACTTTTGCTGCTTCACTTGATTTTCTTTTGATCACTCAGGAAGCCATAATTCAGATTTCATGGATCATGGTGTATGATATTGTGAATTCGAGCTTGTACATGTATTAAGTATATTATCATTATATCTCCAGAAAGGGATGATACAGAGATTCTGTAGGTTTAAGTTCATGATAACCATGATGATGCTCGATTTGATAAAAGTGACATTAACTAATTATTATATCTATTAATTGTTTGTTTTATGAGATATCAAGGAAAGTAGGAAACACGAGTAGCTGTGACGGCACGGCATGGGAGAAGAAGATATTAACCTAAAGTTCGACATCATAATAATAATGATACTAATACTTTCTTATTAACGGGATTGGTAATTTGCTTAAAGCTTTCCTTTCTTTTCCTTGAAGATTAAGATATAGTTTGTTTTTATGCTTTAAGAGTATTTTTTTAAAAAATTATTTTAAATTAATTTTTTAAAATATTTTTAGATTGTTTTAATGTTTTAATATCAAAAATAATTTTTAAAAAATAAATACTATTATATTCTCAGATATCCACTAAAAAATACTTTACGTATGCAATACATATCAATACTCTAATCCTCTTCTTCTTTTATCATAGGCCATTATTACTAATTATTAGATTTTTTTTTTCCTCTTCCCATTGAATTGTACTGCTCCAACTGTTAACTCCCGACTGATCAACTTTTAGTCTCTATCTCTCCTTTTTTTTTTCTTTTACTTAAAGGAACCGGAGCCCAAATAATTAGAAAAACCTAAAAGTAATGTGTGTGTGTGTGTGTGTGTATTCGGGTTGCTCTATTTCCATCGGGTGGAAGTTAATTGTAATTACTGTAAAAAGGTCGAAATTTAGAGTAAATTAATAGGTTCGATGACTTTTCTCCAGCTTGCATGTGTTCTATGTTCTCGACTCTCGAGGCCTATGAAGCAGTGGAAGAGGAGCCAACTTGTCTGGGTGCTTGCTTGGGGCTCCTGGAGGGTAACTTGTCAATGGAAAGCATTCATATTGGCAGTGCTAAGGATACAATTGGAAATCACAAATTATTATATAGATAATTCCAAAATTTACCAACGAATTGTATTTCTTCCATGATTTGATAATTGAAAAGGATATGCAGATAAAGATCATATCTTCTAGAAAAATTCTTTTTGTAACCCTTTATTTTTCTTTGATTTTCTTTGCATATTTGTCATACTTCAAGCTCGATATGGGAGGAGCTTGGTTCCCAACTGAATAATTTTGGACCTAAATGTGCAAATACCGAATTGGATCTCTTGTTATCATCGTAAAAAAACATTCCTTTTATTTAATTCAAATTTCTTAAAATCCACACCGCTCAATCATCATCGCCAAGAACCAGTCCTGCGCGTTAATTTCTTCCAGTTCCAGGGTATATGTTATAGGCATCTTGGATATGTTTCTTTGCATATATATGGTCTGTGCTTCACTCCCTAATATTAATTATTTGGATCCACTTACACCCATGTACGTAAAGCTTGATTTTTCACATCCATGGAATATGCATCGAGAATTATGTGGCTAATCATTTGCTAGATTTTTTGCACACAATTTGGATTTCCCACATCCATGGAGGTGTAACCATAACCAAATGTACACCATCTTTATTCAAAAAAAGAAAAAGAAAAAAAAGCACTCCACGGTCGATTCACAAATACAAAAGAAAAAATCATGAACACCCCATGAAGAGACCATTATGAAGTGACGACTATTCCTGCTCCCAATGACCAGAGCTTTATTATGTGAGCTTTACAGCCCAACATGAGGCAAGGGAATTAGTTCAGCTTCGTATGTTTTCTTTTTTATGGTTAGAACATGAGTGTAGAGATATCAAATGCAATCAATTTTTCCACCATCGTGTATAATTCAAGCAAATAAACTTTCAATACCTTTATTCAATCAAAAAACATTACGTTTTCAATGTAATCTTTCTCTTTTTTTAGAATATTGTGTTTCAATATAATCTTAATTTAGACACTTATATATCAGTCAGTTTGCAATCATAAAATTGGCTGACACTAAAATCTACAAGGTTAGAGTATCCTGGAGATATATTGAGCAAGAACGGGAGAATTTACTCCATCTACTTCCATGTAGCCATATATATACACAATTATTTGATTCGCGGTAACCAGAACTTGCATTTTTATACTATTTTAAAATAAATGGAAGAGATAAATCCAGCTTTTTGATGGGATTAGCAGTGGCCTCTCATCCAATGCGCGCAGTGAATCACAGTTACAAATCTCCCACAAGGGTTCCAGCCTCCAAGGTTTCGGGCCTTCAACCTCGCTCCTCGCAAGATCAGCAGAAAAAAAGGGCTGAGGTTAAAGAAAGTCACAATTTCCCATACATACAATTCTGAAAAATTACTTTCAATAAGAAATTGTACATTTTAATATAAAAGGTAATTTCAAATTAAATGAAAGTTAATGAAGATAATTAATAATTATACTAATTTATATGGTAATAATTCAAAAATTAATTAACTTATGAGTTACATGAATAGATACCTATAAATAGATAACAAAGCTAAGGTTTGTAAGGAAAACAATATTACAAAATCTATAATTAAGGCATTTAATACCTTGAAAACTTTATAAGCCAAACAAAGTTGTTTTAGTAGTGGAGTTTTGGACTCTCTCACTTATGCAGAGATATAATAGACTTATATGACAGCTAATCAGGCTGTTATATCTTGAAGAGAACAAGTGACGCGTACGTATAGCATGAGTAAAAGACTATGGTTCCTTATTCTGTAAGGTTTTATAGTTCTAGATTATAGAGAAATAAAATAGTTTCTAACGCTCTAAATTAATAGACAAAAATATTTAATTTAATAATCTTTAATAAAAAAAAAGTTTATAGGGCTGTTTAAAATGAAGAAAAACATTATAATTGGTAAAATCTTAATTAAGTTAAAAGTTCTAATCTAAATAAAAAAATAATCCTGACACAACAAGGAAAATAAAAAAAATCTTAAGTAGTAAATTTTGAATCTTATTTTAAGGTCTTTTTGACCTTTTGATGATTATGAAATTGTATCTCTATAGGAAAAGGAGATTTTAGAATCTTTTATTGAAATATTAGTTTGATTTAATATTCAAATAAAAAATTATATTTGTTTTTCTATATTGTGTACTGAATTTTTCTAGAATTTCTTGAGATTAAAAAAATCTTAACAATCAAAGAAATAATATAAAAAAAAATAAGTATGTCAAAAATAATGAATAAGGTGCCCCCCACCTTAGTCCTTTCTACTTGTGAAAAACTCACACTCAAGTTAATTATTAGCAATTGAACTTAACCATACCAAAAAAATAAATATGTCAAATGTAACATTGTCATCAATTTGTTCATAAGGTAGCTTACTTCATATACCTTATATCTAAATTCAACAAAGATATATTTATGTATAATTTTAAAATCTAGACAAAACTCTTTGAGATCTAAAAATTCAAGTTCATATGAAATTATCTTTTTGAAATGATAAAAACTTTAGTTGACATGTTTAGTCATCCCTAACAACAAAGTCTTGACCTCTAGTTGAATTGATAATTTTAGAAGATTAATCCAACATTGATACTTTTGGTTTGGAAAATATATCCACACTTAATTCTTCTTTGATGTCAACTAGTCTTATGAGCAATTCCAACAACTTGTTCTAGCTTTTCTTTAGTTGATTTAATCTCAATATGTTCATGGACTTCATGTTGTCATTTAGATTTCACAACTTCATGTTTCTTTAATTTTTCTGCATATTTAGTAACTTCAAGTTGTTCCTCTTATAATAGAAATAATTGTGGCTCTTCTGTATTTTTGAAAATTAAATAAAATGTTAAATCATGTGAGTTTTTCACTGTAACTCATCCATAATAAAATGTGTCTAGGGCTACAATGAAATTACACTTTTACTCTTCATCTTTTAATTTTTTAAACTTTACTTGAGGGGCAGGATGGTTTTTACACACGATCAATTTGTCATTCTTAATTTGAGTAGGGGTGGCACCATCTTTTTATTTTTTTTAATAACAGTGCAATAATTGTATTGCTCCTAGAGAGCACACAATTAGAACCTTTGGTCCAAGGATCGTATGGTAATTTCAATTTTGTCAAGAACAGTTAAATTACGCAAGTATCCTTACTATGCAAATTTGTTACCCTCTGATAATGGTGGTTGAAATCAAGCTTTCATCACATCATTTGATGTGTCTCAACGTCCTCTTCCTACCTAAGTAGCGCTTGTATAGTAGTGAGATCTGATTTGGTGTTAATTAGCTTTTTCTTTTTTCTTTCATTTCCTTCTCTTTCTTCCTTAGATTACGTGTTGACCACGCGAAAAATTATACCTACCCTTCAATTTTTTTTTCTTTTAATTCAATCATTCTTCTCTTAATTGCAATTGTTTTATTTACTTTGATTGTTTCTAATTGAATTTTATTTTAAATTCCATCCCTAGTTGTTTGCTTTTGTTAGTTTTTTTTATCAAATATTATCATCATTTTTTTTTTAATTGCTATTTTTTTCAATTATTTTCTTAATATATTTTTTTCTTCAATTCCATCTATCGCACCCAACATCACAGCAACCTTTAAAAAATCAATGTTAAAGAATAGATTTCTGGCATCCTGTTATTAAATAGAAAAGGATGTTATTTAAGAAGTCGTCACCTAATATTGTGGTCACTAAAAACCCTAATTGGTCAACAGAGATTCTATAGTACGGGTTTGGTTACATAAAAAGAAAGATATTATCACCTCTTGAGCGTTCTGCCTGATCCAGACTGCATTGCTGATTTTGCTTAAATTGCTAAGAGTTTTTTGGTTTATGTTATGATGATCTGCTTATAATATTCCTGACTCTAGCATCAATGAATATTTAGTTACGGATATTTTCAACTCTAGTATTGGTAAATATTACGTAGCCTAAAAAAACATATGATATTCATGATTCTATTATCAGTGAATATACTAATAAAATAAATTAAATCAATGCATATTTTTTTTATATTTTTTTGAACTTAATTAGATCAATTCATATAATTAGATTAGAACCAACCAGCCCGACTTGATCACTTATCTAAGCTAGTGACCCGGCTGAGTAGCAGGCTAAGAAACAGGTGAAGAATAATTCGCTTGCTACTGTAGAAAGTGAATTGTAATTCACAGCTACAGTAGCGTGGATTCTAATGCAAAGAAGAGACTTGCCTGGAGACGAAGCCGAATGCACTGGTGTGTTATTGGTCCTCTGTTCGTGACTCTATCCTTTTTCTGGATTTTCTTTTTTTTATTCTCTGCCCCTGTATTGCTCCACTGTCTTCTCCTTTTGCTTCTTCGGTTTGTTTTTGTTTCCTCTGTTTCGTTGTTCTTCTTCCTGGTCCAGTACGCTCGTCCCCCCTGGGTTTTGTCTCTGTGTCTTCGTTCTTCTGGAAAACCCCCCTTGTTTGCGTTTTCGCTTCCTCCTGTGTGTCTCCCCTGTGTTGTTCGTTTTTGTGTGAAAAGCCCTCTGTCTTTGTGCTTTCCCCCGTTTTTATGCCTTCGTCTCTCCTTCTTTTTTTGTTTTGTTGATTCCTCTGTTCGTTCTTTCTGTCTTCTGGTTCTCTGTGTGTGTCTCCTCTGTTTTTCTGTTTTTCGTTCCCCCTTGTTTTTTCGTTCCTCTCCCTCACGTGGCCTTTCTCTGGCTTTTTATAAAGCCAGAGAATGCCATGCGATCGCCCGGCAAATGAAAGTACTCGCAGGACAGTTACAATGGTAATGGAGATGCATCGTGGGGCGGGGGCGGCTTTTCTACTTCCTGGTCTGGCCCGCTGAAGAAGACGAATGGTGTCCTTTGAAACGGCGCCGTTTTCTTGACTAAAATGGCTATTTGCAATTGTGCCCCTAAATCAAATACAATTGGACCCCTGCATTTCGGCTCCATGTACAAAATGGTCATTGCGCTTTAATGTTTTGAACTTTTGACCCAAATCAGCCCCAAACTTTGATATTTTTTCAATTAAGCCCCTAATTTCACTAATTAAACTAATTCCAAGTTCAATTAAATTAAGTCCCCAAACTTATTAATTCCTTTAAATTTTTACTAAATTGACTCCCAAATTTAATTTATTCTAATTAAAACCTTAAAATCAATTTTTCTTATAATCGAACCTTCATAAACTTAATTAATCTTTCAATAAAATCTAATTGAGTCCTTAAACATCTGATTTTGGACTTTTCTTTTTCAAATTGAATTTTTTTTGTCAATAAGACCTTTATTAGTCAAAAATATATGGTCAAATTTTAATTTTTTTTTTTAATTTTTGAGCTTCCTTAACCAACTTTGACTATTTTTTGGGTGCTTTAACATCCTATTCTCACTGCTATTATTTTTTTGTTTTCTTTTGAATATATATATTTTTTTACTTTTGGTATATTTTTTTTTGTGGGGATCCAAAAATGGATAATAACACCATCATTGAGCATTTCTTTTCATTGAATTTTTATGTCAAATTTGGTGTCAATTCTTTTAATTGTCATTTTTAATTGATTTATTTTTTTCAATTTCATTCCTAAACATTTAATTTCATTTAAATTTCCCAATAACATTTAATTTCAATTTGTTTTATGTTGAATTTAGTCTTAATTCTTTTAATTGCTAGTTTTGCACTGTTTTTTTATTGACTTTTTTTGCTTCTTTGTTTTTTCAGGTTTGCCTTTAACGGGGTCACCCTGGTCTCATGACCTGGGTCATGGATCTGAAATATTAGCCCGGGTCGACTTTAGTCTTTTTTAAAAGTATTGTTTTTTAATTTTTCTTTGCTGATATTTTTTTGCTCCGCTATTTATGAGGTCATCTCAATTTCATATCTTATGTCATGTGTTTGATTTGTTTACCTAGAATGGCTACCGGGTTCACTTAAGGCTTTTTTTTGTCCTTTTCTTTATATGTTTCCATCATATTCACGGGTGTCCATTTCTTATATTTTTCTTATATGTTCGGCATTTCATAATTTTTTTATGGTGCGAGTTTATTTGGTCATTTTTTTTTTATTTATCGTTTAAATCATGGGTTTTTAGGGTGGATTTATAGTAAATATAATCGGGTAATAATATTTTATCTTTACAATTTCTTTCTTGGTTACTACTAATGATTTTTTTATTTATATAAATGGTTATCGATTTATTTAGTTAGATGATTACATGGGCTTTTCAAATGAAACTTTTAATTTTCATGTTAAAAAA
>Ga0325404_1002041_pt1 | contig 21509 bp, 11 predicted proteins | sample PopdelMetagenome_18_FD_205664 | JGI IMG/M metagenome (GOLD analysis project Ga0325404, IMG submission 205664) | Populus deltoides microbial communities from Bellville, Georgia, United States - Xylem-Control-R1 | ecosystem: Host-associated > Plants > Phyllosphere > Stem > Wood/Secondary xylem...
TCAAAGTGTGTGTTTCTATGTTCCTTTGAGAGAATTGAAAGTTGATAAATTATGGGTTTTTTTTTTTTTTTGTTGAAGCTAATGGTTATATAAAGGAGGCTATAGAAGAGGGGGAGGGTATGGTTGATAGTGATAAAGTAAGGGTGTTAAAGCAGAAAATAGAGGTTCTTGGGATTAAATGTGATGATTCTTGCTTTCCTGGACAGTACTATCACTTGCTTTGTCCCAAGGTGAGATGAAACCACTTTTTAAATTTTTTATGTGGTACATAGTCTTGCTTTGTAGTGTATTGCTATGACCATAAACATGATATTTATGTTTGTGTAGACATGGATATTGGATACACATGATTGTTGGAAACAAAATTATTGCTTTTTTGTAACTTTTTTTGATATTTTGAGTGGTTAATTTTTTGTACAGTGCAAAGGTGGCAAGACCATGGAGAGGAGCTTATCATTTAATATCACCCAAGATGTGTAAGCTGCTGCTTGTACTTTCTAGTATAGTTGGAAATGCATTGCATTGGAATAATTTATTGAGTTATTGGACCTAAACATTTAAAGGATTTTGATAATGGGTGTTGTAGGGATGTTGCAATGTGGAGATGTTTCGGGACTAGTTGTGGATGGACAGGCCAGGTGAAGATGCAATGTGAAAATTCATTCGAATTTTAGGGTAATTGGAAGTGGGAGATTCTTAAGCCATTCACAAATTTTTATTGTAGGCCTTTGCTGATAGCAGGATGCCAATCGCTGGAGTGAACAAAATTTTCAAAGTTAAGTCCTCCAAGCAAGTAACCCCAGAGAACGCAGTTTTGGAACCATTGGGTGACAAGGTATACTGATTATTATTCACAGAATATTGTAGTGTAGTTTTTAAATTTTCTTGCCAAGTCTTAATGAATTGACTGGTGGAATGTTATGGATGTTGGTTATAATTTTTTCTTTGTTATTTTTTTTTACCAGCTGATTGCATACTTTAGTGAAAGAATGATTTCTGAGGAAACTCTGCGGAGAAATGCTGTTATGCAGATGTCCGGTGATAAGGTCCCTAAAGTGTATCATTTGGAGCATTGCACTACTTACCATTTTTACTTTAACGTTTCACCATGAGATAAAAACTTTTCAACTTATGCTTTAGTTTGCTGGAAGAAACATAGATAAGAGAAGGGAAAATGGCTTAGGATTCATGCTCATATGGTAAATGTGAAGATACCCTTCATCATTTTCTAAACTTTCTTTTTAATCCTTTGGGGCAGTTATACTCTTAATAATTGTCCAAGAAATTTGATTGGGACTATTAGCCTAGTATTTGCAATCGTTTACTTGAGGGAATAAGTGAGACAACTGTGACCTAAGCCTTTGCTCAATTGAGTAGCCAAATTGCTCGTATGATTCTGGATTGAGTAGGCAACAATATAGGTTTTCTAGGCTATATTCCCTTTCTCTAATTTTGTGATGTTATTTCTAGCTTCAACTCTTATTCTGGTTCTCAAACATGAAGTGATAAATTTGGATTCACCTATCCAGGATAATTCAAATGGCGAAACAAGTTCTTTGATCTTCTTGTTTGTGCAATGCATTCCTTGCTCTAGAACATATGTTAGGCTAAGTCAGGAACTAAAGTAAAGGCCATTTCTAGCCACGTCTTGTACTTCTACCACCTAAGACAAGGGTGAAGGACTGAAACTAGGATTAACGATGGCTCTTTTATGTAAAAGAGGGAAGAATGATGAGATGAATCTTTAACATTTTTATTTGATGTTCAGCTTAATGATCTGTCTCAAGAACTTCAACTCTAAGAATGTGATCTTTTCTAATTACTGTTGGTTGCAGTATATTATTGCTTTTACATACAGACAAAATGGGGCGATTGTTGGTTGCAAATACCGAACCATGGAGAAAAGGTTTTGGCAGGTAAATATGCTAAGCTTACCCTGCATTTTAAAATTGACATGCAGTGGTGATGTTTTGGCAAGCTCAAGAAGGGGTTGATGTTTGAGATTTTATTAAAATAAACCCTAGATTTATTCTGTTTTTGTTTTTTTGACTTATCATATTTGTGTAACTCCTTTTCAGGAGAAGGACACAAGAAAATGGTTATATGGACTAGATGACATAAATGAAGCCACCGAAATTATTATTGTAAATGCTCTCACCTTATTTGTCCTCTTGTAACTGGATAGTGAAATTTCTCTCTGTCCTGATTGTTATTACTTTGGTTGTCTAAGGTTGAAGGGGAAATAGATAAGCTTTCAGTGGAGGAAGCTGGCTTCCGTAATTGTGTTAGTGTTCCTGGTGGCGCACCACAAATAGTTTCTGTGAAAGATTTACCATCCATACAGAAGGTTTGAATTGAGACTGATAAATTTCTTGGGCATGTTTTTGTTGTAAGATTTAACTATACGTTCTTTCTTTCTTTCTTCAAGGTGAAACAACTGTCTTTCTTCTAACTGAACTGAGAATCTAATTAGGCCATAAAGCTTACTGTTTTTTCTTCAAAATGTATCTCTTATTTATTGCTAAGTACACAATATTCTCTCTTTCCAGCTTGTACATTTTACATTATGGTTCTTGTGCTATCTTTCCTTTTCTCACAGATTTTGATGTCTATTCTATCGTTAATTTACTTTAGTTTGTTTTGTGTATCAATGCATGTGTGAAGCTAGGACAGAGCGTATCAGTATCTATGGAACAGCAAAGAGTACTTGGATAAAGTAAGCATCTTTGGGCAGAACTTGAGTTGGACATGAAGTGATCCTTCAGACTTTCTTCCTGTGTTAATTTCTTAATTACTCTTTTCTTTTTACATATAAACCTCTTAGCTATCTCGCATTGTCCTGGCAACTGATGGCGACACAAGTGGTCGATCGTTGGCTGAAGAGTTAGCACGCCGGCTGGGAAAAGAAAGGTGATAACTATCCCATGATGAAACCTGAATGATATGGTCAGAAATTATCTTTCACACAGAAATAGGGCCAGTTTGGTGAAACTATTAGATTTATGCTGGTTGATCAGTTGACAAGGCTTATTATGTTTTATTAGCTCAAGTGGGGGTATTTCCGAAACTTGTATATGCTACCATATAAAGAGCACATACAATAGCTATGCAATAAGCAGTTCAGATTTTGAGAGCCATATAGGTTTCCTAGCTTTTACTGGTTTCTTCTTTATATCTCTTATTTTGTCTTACTGAGAAGGGTTTCATTTTCTTTTATGGCTAGCTTTTCGTCTTTTCTTTTTGTTTCATCATTGGAGCTCCATGCGTTTAATTTATGTAGCACCCATGGGTTGCGATCTGTAATGGAAAAGTAATGGTTAGCTAAATAGGACCTGTGTAACACATTATGAGTCTGTACCTTTGAAATTATACTGCCATGTCACACGACAAAGCAGTTTGATCTTGCCACCAAAATAGGCTTTACTTCAAACTCATTCCTGTTATGCCTTTCTTTGTCCTGGACTTCACCAGATGTTGGGTGGTACGTTGGCCGAAGAAAGATGACTCACGGTGCTTCAAAGATGCAAATGAGGTTTGTGCATTTTCATTATATGCTCTGGAAAGTTCTCAGCCTGAGGGCTGAGAACTATGCCTGCTGATGATGCTACTATCATCTATAAAACTTGGATCTTTCTATGCTTTTTAACCATTTATAGCAGAGATGATAGTATTGGTAATGTAACAGTAAACATATTAATTATGTCCTTGTGATGTTGCAGAATAAACTGAATATTAGCATCTGCATGTTGTCTTTGTTCTGTTTATGGTTACAGGTTCTGAAGTGTTTGGGACCAGCTGCTTTGAAGGAAGTAATTCAAACCGCAGAAAAATATAAGGCTTGTCAGCTACATCGTCTGAATTAGGTAACTTCAGGATTATATTTAGATTGAAAACAAAACTTCTTTATGATGTTTGCGCAATTTGTACCACAAACATGTGAAGTTCAAGTACAGATTTTGTTTCATAACTTTTAGTCGAGATTTCTCTTTTTGTTGCAATTGGAAGATTGATGATGCCACAACATTTCTGGTGTATACTTATCATTCATGTCTAAGACTGACATGTGTTGGCTATTTTTATTGAAATTTCTTACAGCTTGGAAATGGTTGAGGGATCAAACACAAATAGTTTCAAATCTTAAAGTTTGTGTTCTCCAAAGCCTACCTGCCGAAGAAAACCATCTGCAGACAAGAAGACGGAATCCCTTTGCACAATTTCTTCTTTACTTGGAAAATGCAGTTTTCTTTGCACCAGCACAAAGTGTTATGCTACGAGTCCTGAAGCTCTGTCTGGTGCTAAACACCAGGAAGAAGAAAGCCCTGAGGCATCATGATGCAGATACAAGGTCACCTGTGATGAGATGCCACATGTGGAAATTTATATGTAACTTGTAGATTTTCACTCTAACTAAATCTGGTTTAGCTGCTGGCAATGTGGTTGATTTCCACTTCGGAGAGCATGTCCTTTTGGGCTTTGCATATATTTTCTCTTGAAGACAAAATCGATAAAACCAATTAGATATTTGACAAAAAAAACTCCTTTTGCAGCCTCCACACTTCAACTTAATTATGTTTTATTGCTCTGAACTATGTTTTATTTGAAATTAGCCCCTTCCACTAGTGTTTGTAGACTAACACGTAAACACTTTCAAAATTATATTTTACACATTAATTTTATTTTCCTCCTTTTTTATATATTTTTCATTGAGAAAAATAGTTTTTTAACATATAAAAATTATGGATAAATATTAAATTGAGTTAATTGCAAAAATATATATATATATATATATATATATATAATGGTTGGGAAAGAGAAGGGTGTGAATGAGATTTTTTAAAATACAAGTGGCAAAAGAGCCAACAAAGAAATGAAAAGAAAAGGAAAGCAGACCCGGTTAGTTATTCGGGCGGGTTTCAACCTGAAAGAGAATTAAGTACGTGTTTGTTTTTCCTTCATTTTGAAAAATTAATACACTGACAGTCACATAAAGTTCTACTTATCAATTTTTTAAAATTAATTAATCATTTTCTTTCATTTTGAAAAATAATAATATTAAATATACTTAGTTTTTTAATTAATTCAATAACTTGTTCATGTAGAAATTAATCAAAGTTAATTAAATTTCAATAACTTGTTCATGTAGAAATTAATCAAAGTTAATTAAATTTGGTGAAAATGAAACTCATTTTCATTTTCTTTTTTAAATTGATGTTTTTATATATATATATATATATATATTAAAATAATATTGTTTTTGAGCCGGGTTAACGGGTTTAATAAATTTATTAAAAAGGTGAAGTGTAAAAGATAAAATAAAACAAGTAAGACAACAACAGACAGAACCCACAAACCCTTAAACCCTGTTTTCTGCCCTTTCCCTCCTCTATCTTCCACTCTCACCCATGGAAGAACAGCCCTGCTGAAACACCAACAACAAGAACCATAGAAAATCCAAAAGAGAGAGAGAGAGAGAGAGAAAGAAAGATGCTTGCTTTTGCCATTCACAAACCTCACGTCAATTTGAACAAAAAGCTTGTTTTTTTATCTTCTTTTCACTACTACATGGGCTCTAAATTCTTGCTTAAACCCACAACTAGTACTATTCCTACTCCTTTGCCTCTGTTACCTTCTTCAAATAAACAACAATATCGTACCTTTAAAAGATTGTCACCTGTTTTTTGTTCTTCAAAACCCACCTCTAAGTTTAACCGTTCTTTGCTTACTCAAACTAACGGCCTCCCTTTTTCTCCTCTTGCTGCCCCAGGTATTTATCTTATGTTTTTTCGTGTTTTTTGAGATGGGTTTTTGTTTCTGTTACGTGGGGTTCTTGGATTTTGTTGGATAAGGCTGAAAGTTTTGTTTTGTTTTTTTTAGAAAGGTTAGTGTATATGAATTTGTATGTTCATGTGAAGATAAATGCGTGTTTTAGAGGGTTGATGTGGTATTTTTGTGTGTTTTTTTGGTCTGGTTTTCAGTTTATGGTTTGGACCCAGAAGTGAAGAAATCAAAGTTGGAGATTTTAAGGTTTAAATTAGCAGAGGTGGGGATTGAACTAGATCACTTTGCTCCTGGACAGTATAATGCCTTAACTTGTCCAATGGTAAAGATCTTTGCATGTTACTTTTTGTTGCAATGCTAAAGTTTAGCTTTGTCAAGGTGTTGTCTATAAGATTTGATTGTGTGCTTATCATGCGAAAGCAAATTTTAAACTTGGATATTGACAGTTGATAAATGAACTAAGGACTCTTTGTTTTAACGGAAAGTTGTTTCTTAAAAATTATTTTTTAACTTAGAAAACTATTTTTTTAAACTTTTATGTGTTTACTTGCATTAGAAAAATTAGTCAACCGAAAACGCTTTTCAGTAAAAAAAAAATTTGACTTGGTTTTCAGAAAAGTGTTTTCTTTTTATTTTGGGTGGAAAACACTTTCTAAAAGTTATGAAAAATTTAAAAATATCATATTATTTGCTGATTATAACAAATTTTGTCCTCAAACTTTTAATTGTTATATATTTTGTTTTGAATCTTTTTTTTTTATTTCACCCCTTATAATTTGATTTTTATATTAACTTTGATTCTTATTTTTATGATTGTTATTTGCTTTTCTGTTATTATTTTTTTAATTGAAATTTTTTATCTATCAAATTTGGTCCTTATTCTTTTGATTGTTATTTATTTTATTTGAGATAATTTATTAAATTAGATTTTTTTTTTCAATTTCATTCTCATTCAACACTTTAATTCGTAAGATTTGTTCCTCATTATTTTAATAAACTTGAAAACAATATTAATAAGTTATTTTCTAGCTCATTTTCCATGACATAACCAAACACTGGAAAGTGTTTTCCAACCTATTTTCTATAACACTGCCAAACATCGGAAAATAATTCACTTTCCAGGAATCAACTTTCTAAAAGGAAACTACTTTCTAGCAAATAAATGGGGCTTAAGTAGTAAAAAATTTGATGAGGTTTATATTTCTTGAAATTGATTTAAGTAGTTAATGCAGTCACAATAGCTGATTGCTTCAGCGAGCGAAAGATATTTGTTTGTTTTGAAACAAAGGAACATTAATAAAATGTTTGAGCTTTGAAATAATTTTTCCTTGCAAAAAAATTTGGATATGGGAACAATCTGCTAAATTTGGTGTAAAGTCTCAGTTTCTGTGCTATCAGGAACTCCTTTTATTAAGTTTGATTGCAATGTTTAGAAATTGTACTTATTTGTGGTTGCTGTTTTTTGTGTTAGTGCAAAGGCGGTGGTTCAAGAGAGAAATCCTTTTCTCTTTTCATCAGTGCAGATGGGTATGCTCTTGCACTTTTCGTGAATCATTTTTATTTGTTGTGATTATAAAATTGTCAACTTGGGGCATCTTTGATGTCTAGGGGAAATGCATCCTGGAATTGCTTTCGAGCAAAATGTGGGTGGAATGGTGGAACAAAAGTAAGAATTTCTTGTCTGTGTTACATTTAAAACTATTTGTTGGTCATATAGTAGTGAAAAGCATTTGCCTGAAAACTCCTCCTTTGGTTGCAGCCCTTTGCAGGTAGCAAATCTACATATGGAACCTCACTCAAACTTTCCAAAGTTAAGGAGATAAGAGAAATCACAGAGCAGAGTCTGGAATTGGAACCGCTATGCGATGAGGTTGTTGCGTTATCTTTTTACCTTTGTGTTTTAATGCTAATGTTGTCTTGTATGATGCTGATTTGGGTGATGGTTAGTCCACTTTTAAAGGTGCTGGCCAGTTCAGTCTCTTGATGTGCCTGTGGTCGAGATTGTTGTCTGCATTTGGGAGCACTTTCTTCATATTGATTTTCAGGAACATCTCTGGGAAATGTTTTTAGCATAACTAATTTTCAGTGGGATGGGAAATGAGAGTCAGTTTAGCTACATTCTTTACTTTCTCAGCCAATCTATTTGCCTTTTTTTTTTTTTTATTGCAATGCAAGGCATATAACTATTTTTGGCATCGTTTCAGCTTGTTTGTTATTTCAAGGAGCGGTTAATATCAGCAGAGACGCTGGCGAGAAATCAAGTTATGCAGAAAGGTTATGGTGACCGTGGCCAGGTTCACGACACTCCTGAAACAACAAGAATACTTCTTATGTTTAATCATTAATTGTAGTGTGAAGATTCCTACGAACCTCTAATAGTTGTAAATTCAAATGAACCATAATCACGGATAAACTAAATGGAATTTTGGGTGGATTTATCTTTTTTTTTTTGGATACATAAAATGCAAAAAATTTGCTACTTTCACCTTTATGAATGGAAACAAAGTTATATCTCCCTTTTATAATCAGTACAAGAAGAGATTTTAAAGTTGTTCCTTCATTCACATGTGTAAGAAAAAGAGGGGTGGGGGTATTTTCTGTTGCCTATTTCAAATATTGATTAATTTGTTTGGACAATATGTTCTTGTCATTTCAGTTTAAATGTGAATTACTTCTGCCCTTTCTAATAATTCTAGACATTTCATTGGCAGGTTGCTATTGCTTTCACTTATCGGCGGAATGGAGTGCTTGTAAGCTGCAAGTATCGGGACATCAACAAGAGATTTTGGCAGGTTCTTGTCATAAATGTTACTTTTCTATAAAAAAAATGCCTAGGCTTGTATTGTTGAACTTCTATATTTAGTTCCGATAAATCATTACCATCATTTTAAAATCCTTAGACCTTGTATTTTGAATCTCCAGTGGATGAATTCCTACTGGGAAATCTCTCTTGAATGACTCCTAGAGGGATCATTGAATTTTCTCTGATTGGTGTCAAACACCTCAGACTAGTAATTTGCATGCACCACTGACAAGGGAGACTTTTTTTGAGAGCTTCATAATCTATGTTTTTCTTCATTTTAAGATGTGCTTCCTCTATGTTTGTGCTTGAACCTTTTTTATCCTTATTTAAACTTGAACTTCATGTTTTACTGCTTGGGTTGTTTCATTCAGCCTTTCAGTAAATTCTTATGATGGTATCCTTGACACATTCAATTTCTCCTAGGAATTTTTTAGTAGTGCTTATTTGATCCTTTACTAATTTGCATTTATTTCAGGTGAAAGGCACAAAGAGTATTTATTTGATATTTAATTTGAAGTAATGTGTTTCTGATCCTTTACTATTCTGCTTTATTTCAGGAAAAGGATACAAAAAAAGTATTTTACGGGCTAGATGATATAAAGGGAGCAGATGAAATCATCATTGTATTGTGTCTGCCTTTCAATTTGTGAGAAATTCCTTAGCTACTTCGTGTGATGCTTATTAATTTATTGTGATTGTAGGTTGAAGGTGAAATGGACAAGCTTGCAATGGAAGAAGCTGGATTTCGTAATTGTGTGAGTGTCCCTGATGGTGCTCCTCCATCAGTTTCTCAAAAGGAATTACCACCTAACCAGGAGGTCTGTTTCAACTTTAAAATTCAGAGTTTTGTCAGCAATGTTTATTACTATTTATTATTTAATGCAGTCAATGATAGAGAAGTTGAGAAATTATAGTTATATAATCTGTGATTATGTATATTTTGATAATTCCAGTAAAACTGGTCTATATTTAGGTATTTCTCTTAGGATTATTAGTGCTATTTAGACATCTTAGTTTATTTAGAAACTAGAATATTAGTTAGGAGTTTGTAATTATGTTTTCGTATTAGTTTAGGACTATATATGGTGCTTATATATTTATGCAGTGGGAGGACTTTGAATAATTGAATTATGAGTATTTGATATAGTTTAAGGGTTGTGGCCTTGTTTTTTTTTTTTTTTTTTTTTTTCCCTTCCTCTCTTTTCTCCAAAGCACTCTTTTCTTCTTCCTCCTGAAGTATTTCTGATTGCTACAGTAATCTCGGATTGCTATTCACATTACAGTTAAAATCCCAATTCCACCTAAAACACATCCTTAATCAATCACAATTCTGCATACCTGCAACTTAAACCCTGATTCATCTCTTAAATTCCTATCTCTCCAACTCTATCAACAAATCCTCCATAGGACACTAATCTAAATTTGTCCGACATCATTATTGAATCTAGTCATGTCCATTGGAAAACAAAATGGAGGAAAAGGATCCATGCATGTGACCTCATGAGGCTTATTTATGTAGGGAGAAATAGCATTAGTGTGAAAACACTTCTACACAGACTGAATAAAAATGCAATCCTCACCTTTGTGATTAAAAACCATTTGAATGCTAGTTGCTAAATTTTTTTTTTCTGTTCTTCTGTAACCTTATTAACAAAGTACTGTTAATTTCTCAAACGGGCATTCAGAGACCTTGCCAAATTAAACCAGTAATTTTCTCATTGTCCATGTTAATAATATTTGGTTCCTTCTTTACTGGAAATCTGCATCTGATTTGCTTATATGTATCTGTGAAGCTAGGACACAAAATATCAGTATCTCTGGAATTGCAAAGAGTACTTGGATAAGGTTGGTAAAAATAACTTGCACTGCTAGTGGGTGCAACCTGTCAATTTAAAGATGCAAGTTTTGACATTTACTTTTATAGGTATCTCGCATAATACTTGCCACTGATGGAGATCCACCGGGTCAAGCATTGGCTGAAGAGCTGGCGCGCCGCCTTGGAAGGGAAAGGTGCATAGCTTGTCTGCTGATAATACTGTTTCCTTTGTTACATGAGAATGCTTTTCGCAAATTTGTTAAGAAAAACCATCATTCTTCTTTTTTTTTGGTGGATATAGATGCTGGCGAGTCAAATGGCCAAAGAAAAATACAGATGAACATTTCAAGGATGCAAATGAGGTCAGATATGAATAGCCATGACTATGTTTAAAGTACAAGTTGATTTTGTTTCACCCTGTTCTAATTTTTTTCAGTGATAAACTTGTACATCATTTGGCAAATGATGATTCATATGGCTCTGATTCAACAAAAAGGAAACTGAGTTCATATGCTATATGATATTTTTCCTTTCCTCTGAACTATTTATTCTGGAATGATTTATGATTTAGTTTATTAACATTAAACCATGTTGTTGGTCGTATGCAGTTCATGCATTTTTATAGATAATTGTCCTTCACTAGATGAATCCACAGAGAACGATTTTTGAAAGGCTCATGAAGCTTACTTACGTTGGACATTTCCTTGATATTTAACAACACTGGTAGAAAATATCTTCAGGTTCTCATGTTTTCGGGGCCACTTGCGCTGAGGGATATAATTGAAAATGCTGAGCTATACCCTATACGTGGATTGTTCCAATTTAGCGATTACTTCCCTGAGATTGATGCATATTATAATCGCACTCTTGGGTATGAATTTGGTGCCTCAACTGGGTGGACAGCTCTAAATGAAATATATAATGTAAGTCCTGATTTTTCTTTATTTCCTTCTCCTTTAAACCTGCATTTTTTATCTTTCATCATGGAGTATTTATTTAATTTCAGGTAATGAAATATTATGTCGCATGAGAATATCCTTTGAAAAACTGTATTTGTAGAAAATTGTTATGGTTTTCAAAATATGAAGTTGTATTTATCATCTGAATATATTGATAATCTAATGAGATGCTTTCAATAATACGTCTGGAGATAGCTGATCCAGTTTTCCTAATTCTAATTCATTTGAAAAAAAGAAGAAGAATTAAAGGAAAATATTGAAATGAGGGAATGGATTGCAAAGAAGGGAAGGGGGTACAATGGGAGGGAGCTGAACTTCTGTAATCTGTGGTTTTGAAAGGAGTTTTTGTCTGATATTCAGTAGGGTGGAAATATTCATGTTGTCTTAATTTTCTTCTCCATTTCTTTATGTAGAAGGATTTCTCATTATTTCAGTTATAATCATTTGATCTCTTTTTTGAATATTGAAATTAAAATCTTCTTTATGAAGAGGAGAAGAATGTGAACTGAGAAAAGTAACCGATAAACAGGTGTTTCTCTTATCATCTCTTGGAAGGGGGGTAATGCTGCTGTTATATTCTTTTAAATTACTACGTATCAGTAAATTACAGAAATCTGTGTATGTGAATGTTAGGGAGAGGGACAGTGAGAGAGAGCAAGAGGAAGTTAATCATTCGTTCTTTTAAATTAGGAAGATATGCAGTGAGAGAACTGAATTTCCAGGGTTTTGAAAGGAGTGATATTCAGTGTGGTTGGAAATTCATATCGTCTTAATTTTCTTCTCCATTTCTCTGTATAGAAGGATGCCATATTCTCCCAGCTGCAATGATTCATGCTCTTTTCATGAATATTATAATCTTCTTAACAAAGAGGGAAAAAAGGGAATTGAGAAGTAACTAATAAACATGGTGTTTTTATCATCTCTGGGAAGGAAGTTAATGTTGCAGCTGAACTCTTTAAATTACTAGTAAATTACATATATTTGTGTCTCTGAATAATGGCATACAGACTGGTTTTAATCGCATGTATTTTGATCAGGTTATGCCAGGAGAGTTGACTTTGGTAACCGGGGTTCCCAATTCAGGCAAGAGTGAGTGGATCGATGCTCTATTATGCAATCTTAATGAAAGTGTTGGCTGGAAATTCGCACTTTGCTCCATGGAGAACAATGTAAGCTAGTTCCTTTTTGGTTGTGTTTTGACATGCACAATCTTGATGTTAGTGGTGGTTATCACCCTTCTTTGTGCATGTTCATTTAAACATGGATTAATTGTGATGAAATTGAAATAGCAGTCTCTGGATACAGTTTGGATGCATTTAGTGCATAGGATTTGGGTTTTGTAGAATCAAGCCATGCAAGTTGTCATGTTCATTGATTGCGCAACATGGTTTTAGAAATGTAGTTAACTTCACATATTTTAAAATTCTTAATCATATTCATGTGAGTGTTCTTCACATGCAAAAAGGCTTTGTTTAATATATTTTTTCATCCTTTATCAATATTATGTTTATTATGTATGTTCTTTTTACTAATATTTTTCTCAACTGGTTGTCTTTTTTCTTCACTATAGGTTCGGCAACATGCTAGGAAACTTTTGGAGAAACACATGAAGAAGCCCTTTTTTGATGCACGGTCAGTATGGTCTTTTTCTCCATCATTGCTCTATGATGTCCTTGTCATGATTTTCAACTTCCTATATTGTAATTCTTGATGAGTAATACAGCAATTGAAATCTTTTCTTGAAAATGTACTCTAAAACTCTTACCTTTCTAATTGTAAATCGATTGATTCTTATCTATAATAATATGTAATATTTACTTTAGATTGCCAGATTAGTTGTGATAATTCATTTGATTTTTTGTCATTTGTGCTGATTTCCTTTCTACTTTTCATCTCACATGAATTCTTTTAACTTTATTGTTTGATTTCTTTGCTAACCATAGTTATGGAGAATCTGCTGAACGTATGAGTGCCGAGGAGTTAGAAGAAGGGAAGCAGTGGTTGAGCGATACTTTTTATCTCATAAGGTAAGTTACACTTTATAGTTTCCACTACAGTTCAGGTGATATAAGTACATCTAGTTATTATAATTTTGACTTGGAGTGACAACTTGTTTCATGTTTCCTTTCTAGTTAATCTGGACTTTTATATTTCTGCTTGTTGATTTCTCACTGATTCTTAATGTTCATGCATTTATAAGTCAAGTCTATCCTGAAATAGAGCAACTGGCTATACTGATTGGAAGGTCCTCAGCTTCTATAGCTATAAATTTGTAGTTTTTTAGTTACAAGTTGCAGTAACTGATGTCTAAAAAAGAAAAATTACATGGTTGTTACGTTGATGTCCAGAAATCTGCTGAGACCACAACCTGTCAGAGTTTATTTTCTAAAGCTATCTCGGTTCATAAGTGCTAAAGATAGTTCAGCCTTTTATTCTGGTTTATGAACTTTCATGTCTGGCATAGAACTTTTAAAATATTTTGACTATTTGCTGTTCTGTTCCCAAACCAAAGTAGGTTGATGAATAATTACATGGATGGAATGGTTAATAAATATTCTATTTACTGGCTGTTGAACTTCCTTTGCACTTTGAAGAACAAATGTTTGAATGATCCCAGAACCTTAATTAATAATAACTTCTGGAAGAGTAGTCCTCACTGTGAATCCTCTGATGTTTCCAAACACTTGCTTTTGATCTAATTGTTGTCATTCTAATCAAGTTCATGATGTAACCTGTCTGCATTGCTTTTGATGTCTTATTATGTGGGCTTTTCCTGTGGTTCATGGAGTAGATGTGAAGACGATGCGCTTCCAAATATAAAATGGGTTCTTGACCTTGCAAGAGCTGCAGTTCTGAGACATGGGGTCCGTGGACTAGTAATTGATCCTTACAATGAGCTCGATCATCAACGCCCTCCTAACATGTGAGATGTCCATCCCATTTGCTTGTAAATGTTGAGTTTGTGATGGGAACTAACACATGCTCTAAATTCTCTAGTTATTTGTTATTTCTTCATTCTTTATCTGCTAATGAGAGATTGCAGTGTAGAACTCATGGCTTTTGAATGATTAAAATTTGTTCGCTTGCCTAGTTTCTGTTAATTTCGACTCTTCTCTTTTACGTGTTAAATTGTTGCTAAAGATAATAGCATCATTAAGCTGAAATATTCTGTCACCCTGTTTTTTTCAATCCATAAACCTTTGAATTGTTGGTTATTTTATTTTCTTTTTATCAAAGCAGTACAAAAGGGTTTTACTATATCTCTCCTTCCAGTCTGGTAAATATGTATTATCCTCATAATTCACGCTTGTTGTTTAGACTAATCCATCCCCCCTCTTTTCTTACTACTCATTTGTTTATGTTGAGTATTATGAGTATAAGGCTAGTGTCAAGCACTAATCACTGAAATGTAAGACTGATTCAACTTTTGTTAAATTTGTACAGCAGCTTATGGCAAGGTGCTATCTCAGCTTTTCGCAGATGTGTTCTTCCATATAGTTTATTTCACAGATGTATTAGAGGACAATAAACATTCTCTTGATTAAATTTGTAATTCGATGCTTGATATGAAATTTCTTATGACAGGACCGAGACTGAGTATGTTAGTCAGATGCTTACACTGATCAAAAGGTTTGCTCAACATCATGCTTGTCATGTTTGGTTAGTGGCACATCCGAGACAGGTTGGCATTTGTGATCTCAGATTTTTACCTGTCTTCTTGAGGACCTCCGTTAGTTTTTACTGACATGTGTTCTGTCTAACAGTTGCAAAATTGGACTGGCCAACCTCCTAATCTATATGATATCAGTGGCAGTGCACACTTTGTTAACAAATGCGACAACGGCATTGTCATTCATCGTAATAGGAATCCAAATGCTGGACCTATTGATCAAGTACAGGTGAGAACATTTGTATGGTCTCCTGCATATGCTTGTGTTTATATTGCTAATTTTTCAACATCATTAGTAGACAATAGAATCTACATGATAATCTTGTATTGCACAGAAACCATGGCATACTCTTTGTTTTCTTTTCTTTCTCCCTTTAAACCAAAAAGTTTTCTTTTCATGTACTTATCACCATCATTATTCCTCGACACAAGTCTATTAATAAGTTTTATGACCTGCAGGTTTTGGTCAGGAAGGTTAGAAATAAGGTAGCTGGAACCATAGGAGATGCCTTTCTGTCATATAACAGGTATGAGACTCAAAATTGTTGTTATGGTGTCACATCACAACCTTAGCCTTAGCAATGATTACGAGTAACTTCTCTTGGCTACCGAAATTATTTTGGCTTGACTTGATTCTGTCAAATACAACAGGTTTTAATCTGGTTTCTTAGAATTCCAATTCTAGCATAATATGTATATCATCACCATGGAATGTAAATAAACAAAGATTTTTGTTTCAGTAGAAAATAGTCCTATCTACATGGCAATAGCAGGGAAACTATTTGCGTGGTAGTGGTTTCTTTCTTCTGCCAAAACCGAAGAAGATTTAACAATATTTAGGGTAACAAATAGTTCTGTTTTTGGTCTAGAGTGCAGTTTAATCTGATTGTTTTGTTGCTCATTTGTGTCCCCAGATGTCTTCCCTAATATCCACCATCTTCTCACCCTTTCCCCCAGCTCTATCTACTTCGTGTACTTGTTTTCACCATGTTTAGATTTGGATGTTTTGTTTCTTTACATGAAACAAGTGTTAATGAATCTGTTGCGTGCACTTTGGCAGAGTAACTGGTGAATTCATGAATGTTGATAAATCTACTGGAAGCGACAATCAAGGCTTTAAACCACTTAGAAGATAGCAAATTATGTAACTAACATGAAGATAAAAAGACTTGTACATTTTCACTTGTGAGTTAATATATACATCACAGTTATTTTTTGTATGATGATGTACTTTAATGATCTAATCTTGTAAACTAGGGCTTCATATATCAGGTTTTGATGCTTTGATTTAACAAGCCATGTCTTCACAGTTTTCTTTTCTTTTCTTATTTCTTTATTCTGTAGTTTCTTTCTCTCAGCCTAAACATGCTGGTGTGCATGTTTTTGTCCAATTGCAGTATTTTAAGTGTGAATTTAATATCTAACTTGGGGTTGATCTCATAGACCCTAAATCCAGACTGGTCTGGCGGGTAGTAGGCCTGGACTAATCTAGGTTGAAGAAAAAATAGGTCAAGGCAGTGACAGGGTAAAAACCAGGGTTGACATGTGACCTGGTCTTCTATTTGTTTTTTTTTATTGATTTTTTTTGTCTATAACAATATTGTTTTGGTTTTTTTTTCAAAAAAAATATATATTCGAGGGTTGATCTTGATGTTTATCCTATGAACTTGTGATCATACCTTGTCTTGATCGTTCTTGGGTTGGTTTTATAACACGATAAAACCACAAGAGATTAGAAAGAATGACAATTTTTAAACCATAAAAGGAATTTAGTTTTGCTAGAATACTAAAAGAGAAGTTAATATATATATATATATATATATATATATATATATATAAGAAGAAAAAATAAACCGAAAACAGAACAAAAGAGGAACATCCTATTCATGAAAGACAACTTTATTAAGAAGCACAGTACTTGCGTTGCAGAGCAAAATATCATTCTGCAGACACTGTTTTATCAGAAACAATATGTGATTCACCAAAAAATTGTTAGATGCTTTTGTTGTCCATTATAAGAATTGGTATGGTACATCGACATATCCCATCACTTTTCTAATGTCAGCAATTTTGTGCGTGCAAGTTCTTCTTTCAACCACAAGAACAAAATACACCTCAACCTTGTTGCTTTTGGTGACGTTTAGGTTGTCACATTTGACGATGTCTGAAGCAAATTTGAAGAGATTATGAACCTTTTCATAGCTGCTCATTGGGGTTTGAAGGTTGAAGATAAAATGTTTGGTCGGTAGTCTTAGAAGTTTTATTTTGTTGTGTATGCACAACTCATTGAGCATCAAGAGAGCTGCATAAAATAATCATAACAGATATAGTTTAACTGGTCAGGTTTTAAGTTTGTTATCTAAAGATTACCAATTTGAGTTTTATAAATCTTAGGACCACTGAAGACTTACATGGTCGTTAACTTCAGGGCCTGTGAAATTAGTTATGGTATACACAAGCTGACCTGGATATCCACGTTAAAAAAAAAAAAAAGAAGAAAGAAAGAAGAGAGCTGCATGAAGCCTCCAGTATTTTACGAGGCATTATTCATTCAAGTAGCAAATCTACCGCATGCTGCTGTGACTTGCCCACCTAACAAAGAGCAATGATGCCACAGAACAATGCCAAAAAAGTGGTCAAAGTTTCTCTCCAATGTTATAGTGCCATGTGACCATCTGTTAGAGTGCAGACGGGTGCTTTGCTGCCATGGAGTGGGTCAAGGGCAAGCACATAACAACATGCTTTCCCATTAAATTTCATCAACCTTTTAGGAGGTGAAGTGCTGCTACCGTGACTACTTGTTACACCTTTTCTATTTTTTTTTATTTCTTTTCTTGCCATTACAGTTGGCTAGCTAGCTGTCCCTTTAATAAGAATAATAGTCCAACCATGCATGAAAATGTTCTTGATGGAAAGCAAAGTAGTCTAGAAATTTAAGGAGATTATTAACAACTTGGATCGAAGAAAACCTACCAAATTAAGGACTATATGGTTATAATTTCTTAGAAAATGGGGACATAAGAAATGCCAAAGAAAATGATTTACAAATATTTTGCCTTAGAGTACAAAGCATGTCTTGTGTTGGAAGAATATTATGGTTTAAACCCAACTCGAAATTGATTCGAGGTAAGTTTTGAGTTATAAGTTAGATAAGTTAATCTTTTTAACCGATGTAAACCTCATTTATTTTTATTAAATCTAACCCTATATTAGGTCATTTGAGCAACAACTCAAAATTGATTCAAGATAAGTTTTGAGTTATAAGTTAAATAAGTTAATTTTTTTAACCTATATAAACCTCATTTATTTTATTAAATCTAATCAGATTCCGGGTCAATTGAGCCACAAGTCGGTCAGAGTTTTAAAACGGTGCTTGAAGTGGCCAAGTTTTGGAAGGTGGGTGGTGATTTTGTCAATACCCTTCAAAACAGGAAGGCAGTGCACAAAGATTTTCTGTGCCTCTGGCATGGTAGAAGTGTTCAGGCAATTGTTGATTATAGAAAACTCAACTCGATAAATTAAACAATTATAAGAAAACAACTGTCATGTTAATGACAATGATTAAATTTCTTACGTTGTCATGTTAACACAATGATTAAATTTAGCATCATTTCAAATGGCTTTACCGAATAAATCCAAGCTTTTGTTGCAATGTGGACCCAAAAGGATTCTTTCATGCCAAAATATTGCTGGCCTCCAGGGTAGCAAAACTCTAGGGAAAGAGAATCCTTCAACGGCTCCCATGCGGTGGCTCCAGATAAGTGACCGTTTGTGGGGCCTTCCTTTAAACTCTTCCAAAATATATAACCGTTACAAAGCCCTCCACTTTTATCTCAGCAAACAAAATAGACACTACAGCTCAAACTCAACCTAAATTTTTTGAAGAGATCTAAAATTAACTTTCAAGATTTGAGGTGGGTTTTCTTTCATTTTGTTGTTTATGCTGTTTCGTTTTTTAAAGTACAAAACTTTCTTATGTTGTCTTGTTGTTCTTTTTGATGTTTCAGCTTGGTGTTAGAAGGTGATTTGAAAGTTGAAACCATGACTGTTGAGGTTAAGGTTGAAGAAACTAAGGTGGCTGAGGTTGTTGTGGTTCCTCAAGAAGAACCCGAGAAGGTTGTTGTTGTTGAAGAGAGAAAGAATGATGTTAATGGAGATGTGGAGGTGAAGGAAGTGGATGCTGCTGATAATGATGGGCCTAAAACAGTTCAAAAGAGTTCTTCTTACAAGGAAGAAAGCAATTTTCTTTCTGATCTTAAGGAGTTTGAAAGGAAGGCCTTGAGTGATCTGAAATTGAAACTGGAAGAGGCAATTCTTGGAAACAGTTTGTTCAAGAAAGAAGGGGCAAAGAAGAAGGAGAAGGAGGTGGAGAAGCCAGTGGAAGAAGAGAAAGAGAAGGAAAATGAAACCAAGGAAGGAGAAGAGAGTGGGGAAAAAGAAGGTGAAAAGAAAGAAGATGTGAAACCACAAGGAGATAATGTGAAGGAAAAAACAGTCCTGGAATGTGAAGAAGAGAAAAGTGAGGTTGTTATTGAAGAAAAAGGTGAAGAAATTGACAGGGATATTTCCATTTGGGGAGTCCCTCTTTTTCCTAGCAAGGGATCAGAAGGAACTGATGTGGTCTTATTGAAGTTCTTAAGGGCTAGAGATTTCAAAGTTAACGATGCACTGGAGATGCTCAAGAAGACCCTTCAATGGAGGAAAGAATCCAGCATTGATTCACTCTTGGATGAAGAAATAGGAGTGGATCTAAGCTCGGCATTCTACATGAATGGCATCGATCGCGAAGGCCACCCTGTGTGTTACAACATCTATGGGGTGTTTGAGAATGAGGAGCTTTATGCAAAGGCATTTGGAGATGAAGAGAAGCGCAAGCAGTTCTTGAGATGGAGATTTCAATTAATGGAGAAAGGTATTCAAAAGCTTGATTTGAGGCCTGGTGGTATTGCTTCTTTGCTTCAAATCAGTGATCTCAAGAATTCTCCTTCCCCATCAAAGAAAGAGCTCAGGACTGCCATGAGCAAAGCTGTCACCCTTTTGCAGGACAATTATCCAGAATTTGTTGCAAAAAATGTGAGTGGTCTAAATTTGATTGGCCAAAGTTGTTTCTTGTTTTGATGTTGATCTTGTTTTGATTCACCCATGACGGTAGATTTGGAACGAAATTACATTGCCAACGCACATCATGGTAGATTTAGACAGAAATTAGAAGCCAGTGTGGCTATGACTTGTATAGTCTTTGATTTTCTTCTATGTTTTTGAACATTGCAGATATTCATAAATGTTCCATTTTGGTATTATGCTTTCAACGCCCTGCTATCTCCTTTCTTAGCTCAAAGAACCAAGAGCAAATTTGTCGTTGTTCGCCCTGCCAAGACCACCGAGACATTGCTCAAGTAAATAATCCCCTTTTTTCCCCTTTCTTGAAATAAATATCGAAGTGTTCATTAGAATCTGACAACTTGAATTTAATGGCAACTACAGGTATGTTCAGGCCGAGGAAATCCCTGTCCAATATGGTGGCTTCAAGAGGGAGAATGATTTCGAGTTCTCCAGCGAAGATGGTGAAGTTTCAGAACTTGTAATCAAAGCTGGATCAACTGAAACCATTGAGATCCCTGCAGCAGAGGTACTAATTAGCAATGATCCTTAATGATTCGCTTTTCCTGCCCTTTTTTCCTTCCACGGAGATGCCTGTTTTTCCTGTACAATTGTTGACAGGAACAAGGAACAGAATGCCTGACTAAAACTGGTATTTGGTGACAGGTTGGAGCCACATTGCTTTGGGACCTGACAGTTGTGGGATGGGAAGTGAATTACAAGGAGGAATTTGTGCCAAGTGACGAGGCTTCCTACACCATCATCATCCAAAAGGGCAAGAAAATGAGCTCAAATGAAGAGCCAACTCGCAACACTTTCAGGAACAATGAACCTGGAAAGGTAGTTCTGACCATTCAGAATTGGTCAAGCAAGAAGAAGAGGGTCCTATACCGATACAAGACCAAGAAGAATGCTTCCTATTGAGACAAGACTCCATTCAGAATTGGTCAAGCAAGAAGAAGAGGGTCCTATACCGATACAAGACCAAGAAGAATGCTTCCTATTGAGACAAGACTCCATTCTTTTATATTATCAGTCTTTTATTTGCCGTGACAATTCTTTTCTAGATAGAAAACATTGATTCTTTTCAGGATTGATATCTATATCTATATCTGATCGTGTGATTTGATTTGTTATTTCTGGGGTTCCTTTTCAGTTTCTTTGTTAAAATTTTGTGAGAAAGATTATTTTGTGGAAAATGCAATAAATTAAGATTGATGACCATTTCCGTATCTTGATCCGGTTACTTTTTCTCCTTGTATGCATGTAGACAAACCTAGGTCTCTGGTTTCCATATGAAAAAACAAGAAGAAGAAGAAAGTGTGTGCAGGCAAGTCAACATCCAGGCAATTGTGTGCAGGCAAGTCAACATCCAGGCAATTG
>Ga0325404_1002045_pt1 | contig 21495 bp, 11 predicted proteins | sample PopdelMetagenome_18_FD_205664 | JGI IMG/M metagenome (GOLD analysis project Ga0325404, IMG submission 205664) | Populus deltoides microbial communities from Bellville, Georgia, United States - Xylem-Control-R1 | ecosystem: Host-associated > Plants > Phyllosphere > Stem > Wood/Secondary xylem...
TTGGTGACGAGTAGGTCTGGTCGGCTAGATTTGAGTAACGGGTTAAAATAGCCATAAATTTTGGTACGACAGTTGGATCGCGATCAAATTTTTACACGAGTTTCCAGTGGCCGATTATCGTGAGGGTGCTATGGAACTGCTAGTTGGTGACGAGTAGGTCTGGTCGGCCAGAGTTAAGTAACCGGTCAAAAGGGCCATAACTTTTGGTCCGCTCGCTCGATTGCACTGAAAGTTTTACATGATTTTGTAGAGGCCGTTTTCATTGCGGTGGCTATGGATTCGCTACTCGGTGACTAGGAGGTCGTTTATCATGGGGTTGCTATGGAATCACTACTCGAGGACGAGGAAGTCTAGCCGCCCAGAGTTAAGCAACGAATCAAAATAGCCATAAATTTTGGTACGAGAGTTGGATCGCGCTTAAATTTTTACACGAGTTTCTGGAGGCCGTTTATGGTGGTGTTGCTATGGAATCGCTACTTGGTGACGAGTAGGTCTGGTCGGTCACATTTGAGTAACGGGTTTAAAGAGCCATAAATTTTGATGCGTTCGCTGGATTGCACTGAAATTTTTACATGATTTTGCAGAGGTTGTTCTCCTTGTGGTAGCTATGGAATCGCTACTCGGCAACAAGGAGGTCTGCTCAGTTAGACTTGCGTAACAGCTCAAAAGGACCATAAATTTTGATCCGACTGTTAGATCGCGCTCAAATCTTTACACGAGTTTCTAGAGGCCGTTTACCTTGGGGTTCCTATGGAATCGCTACTCGGAGACGAGGAGGTCTGGCCGTCCAGAGTTGAGTAACGAGTCAAAATAGCCAAAAATTTTATACGACATTTGGATCGCGCTCAAATGTTTAGACGAGTTTCTAGAGGCCGTTTATCATGGGGTTGCTATGGAATCACTACTTGGTGACAAGGAGGTCTAGTCGGCCAGATTTGAGTAACGAGTCAAAATAGCCATAAGTTTTGATACGACATTTGGATCGCGCTCAAATGTTTAGACGAGTTTCCGGAGGTTGTTTACCTTGGGGTTGCTATGGAATCGCTACTCGGGGACGAGAAGGTCTGGCTGTCCAGGGTTGAGAAACGCGTCAAAATAGCCATAAATTTTGGTATGAATGTTGGATGGCGCTCAAATTTTTAAACGATTTTCCAGAGGTCGTTCATCATGGGGCTGCTATGGAATCGCTACTTGGTGACGAGTAGCTTTGGTCGGCTGGATTTGAGTAACGGGTAACAAGGCCATAACTTTTGATCCGCTCGCTGGATCACAATGGAAGTTTTACATGATTTTGCAAAGGTTGTTGTCCTTGCGGTAACTATGGAATCGCTACTCAGTGAGGAGGAGGTCTGGTCAGGCAGACTTGAGTAACGTCTCAAAAGGGCCATAAATTTTGATCCGACCGTTAGATCGCGCTCAAGTATTTACTCGAGTTTCTGGATGTTGTTTTCCCTTGCGGTTGCTATGGAAACGCTACAAGGTGATGAGGGGGTCTTGTCGTCAAGAGTTGAGTGACAAGTCAAAGGAGCCATAAATTTTGATCTGCTCGCTGGATCGCACTGCAATTTTTACACGATATTCCAGCGGCTGTTTTCCTTGCTGTAGCTATGGAATCGCTACTCGGCGACGAGGAGGTCTGGTCATCCATACTTGAGTAACGACTTAAAAGGGCCATAAATTTTGATCTGACCGTAAGATCATGCTCAAATATTTACACAAGTTTCTATAGGCCACTTATCGTAGGGTTGCTATGGAATCAATACTTGGTGACGAGTAGGTCTGGTAGGGCAGATTTGAGTAACGGGTCAAAAGGGCCTTAACTTTTGATCAACTCGCTGGATAGACCTAGAATTTTCAAACGATTTTGCAGAGGCTTGTTTCCTTGCGGTAGCTATGGAATCAATACTCGGCAACGAGGAGGTCTGGTCAGCCAGACTTGAGTAACGACTCAAAAGGGCCATAAATTTTGATCCAATCATTAGATCAAGCTCAAATATTACACGAGTTTCTGGATGTCATTTTCCCTTGGGGTTGCCATGGAATCGATACTTGGTGACGAGTAGGTCTGGTTGGCAAGATTTTAGTAACGGGTCAAAAGGGCCATAACTTTTGATCTGCTCGCTGGATCGCACTGCAATTTTTACACAATTTTGCAGAGACTGTTTTCCTTGCTGTAGCTATGGAATCGCTACTCAACGACGAGGAGGTCTGGTCATCCACACTTGAGTAAAGACTCAAAAGGGCCATAAATTTTGATCCGATCGTAAGATCGGGCTCAAATAGTTACATGAGTTTCTGGATGTCGTTTTCCCCTAGGGTTGCTATGGAATCGATACTAGATGATGAGGGGGTCTAGTAAACACCCAAAAGAAAATATATATATATATATATATATATATATATATATATAAAATCGAGGACTCAGTTTTCGCTGCCTATTTCTTGATCGGCAGTGACGCAGTTTTGGCTACCAATTTTTACATCGGCAGCGACACAGTTTTCACTGCGGATTTCTGCATCAGCAGCGACGAAGTTTTCGTAGTGAATTTCTGCATCGGCAGCGACCGATTTTTTTTTTTAAAATAATTAACTTATGGAGCTGGGAGTGAGGGGTCAAACCGATTTTAGATAGACCAAAACATGGATAAGAACACATCTAAACCAACCCCAAACAACCCACCTCATTTAATGGGGAGTATAAATACAAGGAGGAGAGAGAGGATGATCCATCCTCTACCCAAAGTTGTCTCCAGCAGCTGCATGTCGTTCTTCCCTTGCTCTTTCCCAACAGAAACCTAAACCAAACCAATAGAGAGTGCTTTGGGAATTAGCATTTGCTGCCGAAACTAAGTTGTCTGTAGCGAATTTGTGACTCGCTGCCGAAATTAAGTCTTCTGCAGCAAATTAGCATTCGCTGCCGAATTGTTTGTTGTGCAGCGAAATTGTGATTCGCTGCCGAAACTGTGTTGGTTGCAGTGAATTAGCATTCACTGCCAAAACTGAGTTGTCTATAGTGAATTTGTGATTGGCTGCCAAAACTGAGTCTTCTGCAGTGAATTAATATTCGCTGCCAAATTGTGTGTTGTGCAGCGAAATTGTGATTCGCTGCCAAAACTGTGTTGGCTGCAGCGAATTAGCATTCGATGCCGAATTGTGTGTTGAGCAGCGAAATGGTGATTCGCTGTCGAAACTGAGTCTTCTGCAGCGAATTTGTGATTCTCTGCCGAATCGTGTGTTGTGTATCGAATTTGTGATTCGCTGCCGCACCTGTGTCGTCCGCAGCGAATTAACAATTCGCTGCTAAAGTGGTATTGTCTACAGCGAATCATTGCTGAAGTTGAGTTGGCTGTAGTGAAATTGTGATTCGCTGCAAAAACTGAGTTGTCTGCTACGAGTTAGCATTTGCTGCTGAAATTGTGGTGCCAATAGCGAAACAGTTGTCACTGTCGAATTTGCTGCCTACAGCGAACCAGTTCTCGCTGCCGAATTGGGCAGCCTGCAGCGAACCAGTTCTCGCTACCGATTTCTACAATAAGCCTCCTAGGCAGAAATGACTTAAATGCTAGTAACAATTTCATGGTATGATGGTGTAAAATGTGGAACACTTGAATGTGAACATATGAACTCTTGAAATAAATGTGGTGACGAATGTGATTCAAAAATACAAATGTACTGATTTGTGACCATTGATGTCATAGGTGGTGCGGTCGGGATTGGACCATCGTCAAGACAAGAATAACCCACAGGTGGAGCAGGTAGGTGACTCGCACCTTCCTTTTTCATACGTTGAATAATAAAATACTTTATCATGAATGTTACCATATTGCGTTGGAACAAATATTAGATTGTCGAACGCTTAAATGTTGACAAATGGTTAATTAGCTTTGGCTAATGGCATCTGATTGGATGACCGGGATGAATGATTGATTAGCTTCGGCTAATGGCATCTGAACAGATGACCAGGATGAACGATTGACTAACTTCTACTAATGGCATTCGAATGGATGACCGAGATGAATGACTAATTAGCTTCGGCTAATGGCATCTGAATGGATGGCCGGCACAGATGAATGATTAGCTTCGACTAATGGCATCTGAATGGATGCCCGAGATGAACGACTGATTAGCTTCGACTAATGGCATCCGAATGGATGGCCGGGACGAACGACTGATTAGCTTTGGCTAATGGCATCCGAAGTGGATGACCGGGGTGAGTGAACGGTTAACCTCAGCAAATGATGCCTTAAGAGGATAGCTGAGTTTAAGATTATAGTTGATTGCAAGAATTGGTGAATCTATATGTACTACAAGTTGTTTATACCAAGTACATGAAGAAATTATAAATGTTAATGCTTCATTTAACTACAAGACTATTTAGTTATCATTATTATTATTAAGTAATTGCATTCTCTTAAATGTTTTATACTGCAGCAGGGACGTCACACCAACGAGATGTCTAGGAAACCCAATACACGGGAACCTACTTTTGCAAGGAATTATGTAGATGCATTCTAAATCACAATGTATTTTGTATGAATCATTGTACTAAACGTATAACTTCTATTAGATCCTTTTGTTTAAATTGTAATGGCTATTAGTAGGATATGAATGCAAACTCATGTCTATGTATGTATATTTTTAATATGAACTTCTAATCATGCAACCATAATATTATGTGTTTATGAAAGATTCACTTTTAAATGAAATGTTGATTGTATGGATTGTATTTTGATAATGTGAGGGATTAGGTTTGCCGATTTCCGGCACCATGTGTGTCAAGTATATATATATATAATTTACTATTGTTTTGGGCTTGAAAAGTCGGGTTCTTACAGTTGGTATCAGAGCACTTGGTCTGGATCTCGAGGATCACTAATAATTGTGTTGTTGTGGTGAATTTCAGGATGGTACGCACCCGACAAGGGACACGAACTAAGCCGCCTTCCTTAGAAAGGAGGGGCGAGAACCAAGGTGCCCAAGGTTGGCAAGACGAAGATCCCTTGGATGATACGGCATCTCATGCTCCGATAATACCACCCGAAACCTTGCAGGGGGAAGCTACGATAGTGGGGGAAGGCCGGAGGCCTAACCAGACAGAGGGAGTACCCCCAGTTGCAGCAAAGCAGCAAGAAAGATTAGAAGTACAACCATCAACTATTCCAACTGGTGTGCCCCATCAATATGTAAACGCGGGACTCCTTGTACAAATAATTAAAGTACTGATGGAGGGCATGGTTGGTTTGGTGACACAAACAACTCCCACTACGCAGATTCCACAAGTAGCCCTTATGACTAGCATGACCATGGATAACGTGGTGCCACTGGTGCGACTAGTCAAGAGTATGAGGGAAATGGGTTGTGAACTGTATATGGGGGAACAAGATGCAGAGATAGCTGGAAGATGGATTAGGAAGGTAGAAAAGACCATGATTCAAATAAGCATACCCGAGGGTTTGAGGGTAAATTGTGCAACCCAATTACTGTCTGATAGGGCCATGACATGGTGGGAAACAGTTCAGCTGAGGCGTGCAATCGAGACACTAACTTGGAGTGATTTCAAGACAGAGTTTGAGAATCAGTTTTATTCCAGGTACCATCGCAAAGTGAAAGAACAAGAGTTCTTGGCATTAAGATAGGGTGATATGTTGGTATTGGAGTACAAAAGGAGGTTCCATGATCTCTCATTATTTGCCCCACACTATGTGCCGACAGAGGAACATATGATTGAGAAGTTGAGAGATGGTTTGCGATAGGATTTAAGACAACGATTGATCGCCATGCGGTTTAAATCGGTGAGAGAGTTGATTGAGGCTGCCCAAGCTCTAGAGGCTTGTATTGGAGAAAGCCAAGGGGGACATCAGGGTATAGGCAAAAGGAGAGATGGGGACTATTTTAGCGGCAGACCACCACTCCTGAAGAAAGGGAAAAGTGGAGTGTTTGAGCGGTACAGGAAAAAGGGGAGTTTGATGTTACCGCCCTACAAACAGTCAAGTGGGAGAGTGATGGTTGGACAGTCGCAAGGGTGTTGACTATCCTTTTTCTATAAAATATGGACAAAAACACCCGGGGGACTGCTCAGTTTCCCCCGGGCGATGCTTTGTGTGCAGAGGAGAAGGTCATAGGTGGAGGAACTGCCAGTAATTGAGTCAAAGGTGTCATTACTGTGGTGGAAGAGGTCATTACAAGAGGGACTGCCCTAAAAGGAACACTGGACAGGTACAGAGCTATAGGCAGCCCAGTCAGAGCCACCAACAATCAGTCACCGTGAATAGGCCAGTTAGATATTCTCAATCAAGAGCAAACTCCAGTCGAGGGAGACCGAGGGCATAAAATGATCGGACCCCGGGGAGGGTGTTCCACCTGACACAGGAGGAGGTCATGGCTGCATCGGATGTGCTGGCAGGTACACTACTATTGAAAGATTTTAATGTGCATGTGTTGTTTGATCTGAGTGCCACCCATTCATTCATTGCTAAGAGAATTGTCACTAAATTGAGAAAGGGAGTAGAAATAGTAGAGAAGGAATTCGTAATTGGAACTCCAATGGGAAACATGGTTGAAACAAATATTGTGTATGTGGATGTGGGGGTTAGTCTATCTGGGTATGAAACAGAAGTAGACTTGATTCCCTTAGAGCTGCATGATTTTGACATAATCCTAGGCATGAATTGGTTGAGTAAATACAAGGCTCTAATAGATTGTTATGCTAAAACTGTTACTTTCCAAACCCCTAAGGGCGAGAGAATGATTTTTGAAGGAGAGAGAATTTTCAAACCGATTGCCTTAATATCAATGGTAACAGCCCAAAAACTTTTAAGAAAATGATGTATAGGATACCTCGTATACATCATAAACTCTGATGATTAAGGTCCACGACTGAAGGATATTCTATGGTGAAGGAATTCCCAGATGTGTTTCCCGAAGAACTACCGGGACTACCCCCGGGCGAGAGGTAGAGGTGTCCATATACACTTTTCCTAGAGTCCCACCCATAGCCCAACAACCGTACCGGATGGCTCCGGCAGAACTGAACGAGTTAAAGACTCAACTACAGGAATTGTTAGACAAAGGGTTCATACGGCTTAGTAATTCTCCTTGAGGAGCACCGGTCTTATTTGTAAGAAAGAAAGATGGAACCCATAGACTTTATATTGACTATCGACAGCTGAACAAAATAACAATGAAAAACAAGTATCCGTTACGTCGGATAGATGATTTGTTTGATCAATTAAAGGGAGCGAGGGCATTTTCAAAGATAGATCTGAGATCAGGGTACTATCAGATGAAGATTAAAGAAGCGGATGTAGTAAAGACTGCATTTAGAACTCGTTAAGGACATTATGAATTTTTAGTGCTACCGTTCGGGTTGACGAACACCCCAGCCCTCTTTATGGACTTGATGAATCAGGTTTTCTAACCATACCTTAATAAGTTTGTGGTGGTATTCATTGATGATATACTGGTGTACTCGAATTCTTTTGAGGAGCACGAAGAACACTTAAGGCAAACCTTACAAACCTTGAGAGTCACCAGTTATATGCAAAACTGAGTGAATGTGAATTTCGGCTGAAGGTGTTTTTATAGACCCCCAAAAAGTTAAAAGCAATCTTAAAATGGGAAAGACCGACTTCGGTCACCGAAATACGTAGCTTCCTGGGACTTGCAGGATACTATCGGAGGTTTATCGAAGGTTTTTCCCTGATTGCAACCCCTTTGACCCAGCTAACTATGAAGAATAAGAAATGGGTGTGGTCGGAAGAATGTGAGAAAAGTTTCCAAGAATTGAATAGGAGGTTCACCACTGCTCCAGTGTTAACCCTTCCCTCAGGGACCGAGGGTTTCGTGGTATATAGTGATGCCTCGGGGAAGGGATTGGGGTGTGTTCTGATGCAACATGGGAAGGTGATTGCCTATGCATCAAGGCAGTTAAAGACACATGAGGTGATCTACCTGGTGCACGACCTGGAGTTGGCTGTTGTAGTATTTGCCTTGAGGATATGGAGACACTATTTGTATGGGTCTTGAACCCAAATTTTTACTGATCATAAGAGCCTAAAGTATTTGATGTCGCAAAAAGAGTTGAACATGCGACAAAGAAGGTGGATAGAGCTCATTAAGGATTATGAGTGCACCATAGAATACCACCCGGGGAAAGCAAACGTGGTGGCAGATGCCTTCAGTCGCAAAAATAAAGCCACCCTAGGAAGGTTAACAATGGGAAAAGAGCAGCAATTGGTGGAATTGAAAGACATGGGTGCAGATTTGGACATTAATGCAGGAGATGGGTTAGTAGCCTAACTATTAGTGTGACCAACGTATCGGGAACAGATACTACATGCCTAATTCCATGACAAGGAGGGGTCCAAGATTAGGAAGAATGTGGAGGCTGGGGTAGAAATGAAATTCCGGGTAGCGGATGATGGATCCTTGATGATAGGACAACGGTTGTACGTGCCTAATGACGAAACAGTCAAACGAATGGTTCTACAAGAAGCACATGAGTCCAAGTTCTCCATACATCCTGGCAGCACTAAGATGTATTGAGACCTGAAACACCTCTATTGGTGGCCTAATATGAAAAGGGAAATACCTGAGTATGTGTCTAAATGTGGGGTATGTCAATAAGTCAAGGTTGAACACCAAAGGCCTGTGGGACCATTAAAACCATTACGAATTCCAAAATGGAAGTGGGAGATGATCACCATGGATTTCGTGTCGGGATTTCCCAAAGGAGGAAAGGAAATGACGCGATATGGGTCATCGTAGATCGGTTGACGAAATCCGCACTATTCTTGCCTATAAAGATGACCGACTCGGTGGATAAGCTTGCCAAGATCTACATAAATGAAGTGGTACGACTTCATGGGATTCCGGTGTCCATTGTATTGGATCGAGATCCCAGGTTCACCTCTCGACTTTGGCCGAGCATACAACATGCCTTGGGGACAAGATTGGACATGAGCACTGCGTTTCACTCTCAAACAGATGGCCAATCAGAAAGAGTCATCCAAGTCTTGGAAGACCTGTTACGGGCCTGTGTGCTAGAATTTGGAGGAAACTGGGAGGAACACATGACATTGGTGGAGTTCATGTATAAGAATAGTCACCAAGCCACAATAGGGATGGCCCCATATGAAGCCTTGTATGGTAGGAGGTGTAGAACTCCTTTATGTTGGGAGGAAATTGGGGACCAGAAGTTATATGGCACGGAGTTGGTCCAAGTCACCATGGAGAAAGTGAGAACTATCAGGGATCGCATCAAAGCCGCACAAGATAGACAGAAGAAGTATGTTGATGTGAGGAGAAGACCTCTCGAGTTCAGTATGGGGGATCAGGTGTTCCTGAAGGTGGGCATGGAAGAACATGTTACGATTTGGATTGAAAGGGAAGTTAACTCCCCACTTCATCGGACCCTTCAAAATCTTACAGCGAGTAGGACCAATAGCCTACAAAGTGGACTTGCCCCCACAGTTAGCCAAGGTCCATAATGTGTTCCATGTCTCCTTGTTAAGGAAGGCTGACGTGGACCTTGCCCGAGTTCTACCCAAGGTTCCAGTAGAAGTCAAGGAAGACTTAACACTAGAATTAAGGCCCATAAGGATACTAGATCAGGAAGTGAAGGAGCTATAGAGCAAAAAGATCCCCATTGTCAGAATCTTATAGTGAAATGTTCAAATAGAAAAGGAAACTTGGGAGAGGGAGGCTGAGATGAGGAAAAAGTACCCCAATTTATTTGAACTACCAGGTATGGAGTATGAAACCTCTTAAATTTCAAGGACGAAATTCATATTAAGGGGGGGGGAGAATGTAAACACCCAAAAGAAAAAAGAAAAAAAAATATATATATAGATAGAATTGATGACTCAGTTTTCGCTGCCGATTTCTTGATCAGCAGCGACACAGTTTTCGCTGTAGTTTTGGCTGCTAATTTCTGGATCGGCAGCGATGCAGTTTTCGCTGCCGATTTTTGCATCGGCGGTGAAGTAGTTTTCGCTGCTGATTTCTTGATCGTCAGTGATGCAGTTTTGTTTTAAAAAAAAATAATTAACTTAAGTAGCTGGGAGGGAGGGGTAAAACTGGTTTTAGATAGACCAAAACAAGGATAAGAACACATCTAAACCAACCCCAAACAACCCACCTCATTTAATGGGAAGTATAAATACAAGGAGGAGAGGGAGGATGATCCATCCTCTTCCCAAAGTTGTCTCCAGCAGCTGTATGTCGTTCTTCCCTTCCTCTTTCACAACAGAAATCTAAACCAAACCAGTAGAGAGTGCTTTGTGAATGTGTGAGGGAAAGATGAGACCTTGAGAGAAGAGTGGACAACTGCCTAGAGGGAAAGGAAAACGAGGGCTGGAAAACGTGAGAGGAAGAAGGAGAATAACCAGCAGGAGAAGAGAAAGAATAGTGTCAAACCTTCCTCAAACTTAGTTAGATTCGAAAGGTATGGGTCATGAAACTCCCTTCCTCTTCTCCTTAAAACCAAAAACGAAAATGAAGAAGAAAACCCTAAGAAAATTGACCTAAGACCTAAGCTAGCTGTGAAGGAAACTGAAATTAACTAGGAGGACAAGGAAACAGAAATGAAATGAGGCTAATTTCAAAACATCTAACAAAGAAAAATGAATAAAATGGAAATAACAAATCATGGTAGAGGGCTGGCTTTAACTATGGGGTTGGCCAGCATGCAATGTATGTGTTCTGCTGGGATTTGTTGAAGGATTAGGGAATCGCTACTAGGTGATGAGAGGGTCTAGTCATCCAGAGTTGAGTAACAAGTCAAAATAGCCATAAATTTAGTACGACAGTTGGATGACGCTTAAATTATTACACGAGTTTCCGGAGGCCGTTTATCATGGGGTTGCTATGGAATCGCTACTTGGTGACGATGAGGTTTGGTCAACTAGATTTGAGTAACGGGTCAAAATAGCCATAAATTTTAGTACGACAGTTGGATCGTGATCAAATTTTTAGATGAATTTCCAGAGGCCAATTATCGTGGGGTTGCTATGGAATTGCTACTTGGTGACGGGTAGGTTTGGTCTGGTAGATTAGAGTAACGGGTCAAAAAGCCCATAACTTTTGATCCGCTCGTTGGATTGCACTCTAATTTTTACACGATTTTGTAGAGGTTGTTTTCCTTGGGGGTAGCTATGGAATCGCTACTCAGCAACGAGGAGGTCTGCTTAGCCAGACTTGAGTAACACATTAAAAGGGCCATAAATTTTGATCCGACCGTTAGATCGCACTCAAACATTTACACGAGTTTCTGGATGTTGTTTTCCTTTGGAGTTGTTATGGAATCGCTACCAGGTGATGAGGGGGTCTGGTTGTCCAGAGTTGAGTAACGAGTCAAAATAGCCATAAATTTTGGTAAGACGGTTGGATGACACTTAAATTTTTACACGAGTTTCCGGAGGCCGTTTATCGTGGGGTTGCTATGGAATCGCTACTAGGTGATGAGGGGGTCTGGTCGTCCAGAGTTGTGTAACGAGTCAAAAGAGCTATAAATCTTGATATGACAGCTGGATCACGCTCAAATGTTTATACGAGGTTCCGGAGGCCGTTTACCTTGGGGTTGCTATGGAATCGCTACTCGGGGACGAGGAGGTCTAGTCGTCCAGAGTTGAGTAACGGGTCAAAATAGCCATAAATTTTAGTACGACCGTTGGATCACGCTCAAATATTTACACGAGTTCCCGAAGGCCGTTTATCATGGGGTTGCTATGGAATCGCTACTTGGTGACGAGTAGGTCTGGTCGGCCAGAGTTGAGTAACGGGTAAAAAGGGCCATAACTTTTGATCCGCTCACTGGATCGCACTCAAATTTTTACACAATTTAGCAGAGGCTGTTTTCCTTGTGGTAGCTATGGAATCACTACTCAACAACGAGGAGATCTGGTCAGCCAGACTTACGTAACAGCTTAAAAGGGCCATAAATTTGATCCAACCGTTAGATCGTGCTCAAATATTTACACGAGTTTCTGGATGTCATTTTCCCTTGGGGTTGCTATGGAATCGCTACTAGGTGATGAGGGGGTCTTGTCGTCCAGAGTTGAATAATGAGTCAAAATAGCCATAAATTTTGGTACGACCGTTGGATCGTGCTCAAATTTTTACTCGAGTTCCAGGAGGCCGTTTATCGTGGGGTCGCTATAGAATCTGTACTTGGTGACGACAAGGTCTGGTCGGCTAGAGTTGAGTAATGGGTCAAAAGGGCCATAACTTTTGATCCGCTCGTTGGATTGCACCCAAATTTTTACATGATTTTGGAGAGCTTGTTTTCCTTGTGGTAGCTATGGAATCGCTACTCGGCGATGAGAAGGTCTGGTCAGCCAGACTTTAGTAATGGCTCAAAAGGGACATAAATTTTGATCCGATCGTTAGATCGTACTCAAATATTTACACGAGTTTCTGGATGTCATTTTCCCTTGGGGTTGCTATGGAATCGCTACTAGGTGATGAGGGGGTTTGGTCGTCTAGAGTTAAGTAACGAGTCAAAATACCCATAAATTTTGATATAACTGTTGGATCACGCTCAAATATTTAGACGAGTTTCTGGAGGTCATTTACCTTGGGGATGCTATGGAATCGCTACTCGAGGACGAGGAGGTCTGGCCGTCTAGAGTTGAGTAACGAGTCAAAATAGCCATAAATTTTGGTACGATAGTTGGATCGCGCTCAAATTTTTACACGAGTTCCCGGAGTTTGTTTATCATGGGGTTGCTATGGAATCGCTACTTGGTGACAAGTAGGTCTGGACGACCAGATTTGAGTAACGGGTCAAAAGGGCCATAACTTTTGATCTGCTCGCTGGATCACACTCGAATTTTTACACGATTTTTGACACATTGTTTTCCTTGCGGTAGCTATGGAATCGCTACTCGGTGACGAAGAGGTCTGGTTAGCCAGACTTTAGTAACGGCTCAAAATGGCCATAAATTTTGATCTGACCGTTAGATACCGCTCAAATATTTACACGAGTTTCTAGATGTTGTTTTCCCTTAGGGTTGCTATGGAATCGCTACTAGGTGACGAGGGGGTCTGGCCGTCCAATGTTGAGTAACGATTCAAAATACCTATAAATTTTGATAGGACAGTTGGATCAAGCACAAAAGTTTATACGAGTTTACAGAGGCCGTTTACCTTAGCGTTGCTATGGAATCGCTAGTCGGGGACGAGAAGGTCTAGCCATCTAGAGTTGAGTAACAAGTCAAAATAGCCATAAATTTTGGTACGATAGTTGGATCGCGCTCAAATTTTTACACGAGTTCCCGGAGGCCGTTTATCGCGGGGTTGCTATGGAATCTCTACTTGGTGACAAGTAACAGGTCAAAAGAGCCACAACTTTTGATCCGACCGTTGGATCATGCTTTGTTGCACGAGTTTCTGTAGGTCATATTCCTTGGGGTAGCTATTGAATCGCTACTCGGAGACTAGGAGATCTAGTCGGCAAGACTTGAGTAACGGGTCAAAAGGGTCATAACTTTTGATCCCATCATTTGATGGCCCTCAAATGTTTACACGAGTTTCTAGATGGCTTTTACCTTGGGGTAGATCTGATATGTCTACTCTGTGACAAGGAGCTCTGGGCGGCCATGCTTAAGTAACAAGTTAAAAGGGCCCTAACTTTTAATCTGACCATTGGATCGTGCTTATTTTTTTGCACGAGTTTTCGTAGGTCATTTTCCTCGGGGTAGCTATGGAATCGCTACTCGGTGATAAAAAGCTTTAGTCGGCCAAACTTGAGTAACGGGTCAAAAGGGCCATAACTTTTGATCCCACCATTTGATTGTGCTAAATTTTTTACATGATTATCCGTAGTTTGTTTTCTTTCTGTTACTGTCGAATCGCTACTTGGTGACGAGGAGGTCTGGCCGGCCAGATTTCAGTAACGGGTCAAAAGGGCCAAACTTTTGATCCGACCATTGGATCCATTTTAAATTTTTACACGAGTTTCGGGAAGCAGTTTTCCTCGTGGTAGCTATGAAATAGCTACTCGGTGATAAGGAGCTCTTATCAACCATACTTGAGTAACGGGCAAAATGGCTTTAACTTTTAATCCCACCTTTGGATCCCGCTTTTATTTGTTTGCATGAGCTTCCGTAGGTCAAATTCCTTGGGGTAGCTATGGAATCGTTACTCGGTGATAAGGAGCTCTGGTCGGCCATATTTGAATAACAGGTCAAAAGGGCCACAACTTTTGATCCGACCGTTGGATCATGCTTATTTTTTCCACGAGTTCCATAGGTCATTTTCCTTGGGGTAGCTATTAAATCGCTACTCGGAGACTAGAAGATCTAGTCGGCAAGAATGGAGTAATGGGTCAAAAGGGTCATAACTTTTGATCCGACCGTTGGATCGTGCTTATTTTTTTGCACGCGTTTTCGTAGGTCTTTTTCCTCGGGGTAGCTATGAAATCGCTACTAGGTGATAAGAAGCTCTGGTCGGCCAAACTTGAGTAACGCGTCAAAAGGGCCATAACTTTTGATCCCACCGTTTGATTGCGCCCACTTTTTTATACGATTATCCGTAGTTTGTTTTCTTTCTATTACTGTCGAATCGCTACTTGGTGACGAGGAGGTCTGGCCGGCCAGATTTCAGTAAAGGGTCAAAAGGGCCATAACTTTTTATCCGACCGTTGAATCCGTTTTAAATTTTTACACGAGTTTCTGGAAGCAGTTTTCCTCGTGGTAGCTATGAAATAGCTACTTGGTGATAAGGAGCTCCAGTCGGCCAAACTTGAGTAACAGGTCAAAAAGGCCTTAACTATTGATCCCACCATTTGATTTCGATCAAATTTTTACACGATTATCCGTTGTTTGTTTTCTTTTTATTACTATTGAATCGCTACTTGGTGACAAGGAGATGTGGCCAGCCAGATTTGAGTAACAGGTTAAAAGGGCAATAACTTTTGATCCGACCGTTGGATCCCCATCAAATTTGTACACGTGTTTCCGGATGCAGTTTTCCTCGGGGTAGCTATGAAATCCCTACTTGGTGATAAGGATCTCTGGTCGGCCAAACTTGTGTAACGGGTCAAAAGGGCCATAAATTTTGATCCCACTATTGGTTCATGCTTAAATTTTTACACTATTATCCGTAGTTTGTTTACTTTCTGTTACAATCCAATCGCTACTTGGTGACGAGGAAGTCTTGTCGACCAGATTTGTGTAACATGTCAAAAGAGCAATAACTTTTGATCTGACCGTTGAATTCCCATCAAATTTTTACACGAGTTTTCGGATGCAGTTTTCCTTCAAGTAGCTATGGAATCGCTACTCACTGATAAAGAGCTTTTGTCGTCCAAACTTGAGTAACGGGACAAAATGGCCTTTAACTTTTGATCCCTCCTTTGGATCCCGCTTTATTTTTATGCGAGAGTTTCCGTAGGTCATATTCCTTGAAGTAGCTTTAGAATCGCTACTTGGAGACGAGGTGCTCTGGTAGGCAAGACGTGAGTAATGGGTCAAAAGGGTCAATAACTTTTGATCCGACCGTTGGATCCCTATCAAATTTTTACACGAGTTTCCGGATGCAGTTTTCCTCGGGGTAGTTATGAAATCACTACTTGGTGATAAGGAGATCTAGTCGGCAAGACTTGAGTAACGGGTCAAAAGGGCATAACTTTTGATCCTAGTCTTGGATTGTGTTATATTGTTTTGCATGAGTTTCCATAGGTCGTATTCCTTGGGGTAGCTATGAAATCGCTACATGGTGAGAAGGATCTTTGGGCGGCCAAACTTGTGTAACGGGTCAAAAAGGCCATAACTTTTGATCCGACCGTTGGATCCCTATCAAATTTTTACACGAATTTCCAGATGTTGTTTTCCTTGAGTTAGCTATGGAATCGGTACTCGATGAATCGTAGCTCTGGTCGTCCAAACTTGAGTAACGGGTCAAAAGGGCCCTAACTTTTGATCCCACCTTTGGATCCCGCTATATTTTTTTGCACAAGTTTCCGTAGGTCGTATTTCTTGGGGTAGCTATGGAATCACTACTTGGAGACGAGGTGCTCTGGTCGGCAAGACGTGAATAACAGGTCAAAAGGGTCATATCTTTTGATCCCACCGTTTGATTGCGCCAAAATGTTTACACGATTATCCTTATTTTTTTTTTCATTCTGTTACTGTTGAATCGGTACTTGGTAACGAGCAGGTCTGGTCGGCTAGATTTGAGTAATGGGTCAAAAGGGCAATAACTTTGGATCCCAATCAAATTTTTACACGAGTTTCAGGATGCAGTTTTCCTCGGTGTAGCTATGAAATCGCTACTCGGTGATAAGGAGCTCTGGTCCGCCAAACTTGGGTAACGGGTCAAACGGGCCTTAACTTTTGATCCCGCCTTTGTATCCCGTTATATTGTTTTGCATGAGTTTCCATAGGTCGTATTCCTTAGGGTAGCTATGAAATCGTTACATGGTGAGAAGGATCTCTGGGCGGCCAAACTTGTGTAACGGATCAAAAGGGCCATAACTTTTGATCCCACCATTGGATCGCACTTAAATTTTTACACGATTATCCATAGTTTGTTTACTTTCTGTTACTGTCGAATCATTACTTGGTGACGAGGAGGTTTGGCCGGCCAAATTTGACTAACGGGTCAAAAGGGCCATAACTTTTGATTTGACCATTGGATCCCCATCAATTTTTTACATGAGTTTCTGGATGCTGTTTTCCCTGAGTTAGTTATGAAATCAGTACTCGGTGATAAGGAGCTCTAGTCGTGCAAACTTGAGTAACGGGTCAAAAGGGCCTGAACTTGTGATCCCACCTTTGGATCCCGCATTATTTTTTTTATAGGAGTTTCCGTAGGTCGTATTCCTTAGAGTAGCTTTGGAATCGCTACTTGGAGATGAGGTGCTCTCGTCGACAAGACCTAAGTAACGGGTCAAAAGGGTTATAAATTTTGATCCCATAGTTTGATTGCGCTCAAATTTTTACACGATTATCCGTAGTTGTTTTACAATTTGTTACTGTTGAATCGGTACTTGGTGACGACGAGGTCTGGCCGGCTAGATTTGAGTAACGGGTCAAAAGGGCAATAACTTTTGATCCGACCGTTGGATCCCAATCAAATTTTTACACGAGTTTCCAGATGCGGTTTTCCTTGGGGTAGCTATGAAATCGCTTCTCGGTGATAAGGAGCTCTAGTTGGCAAGACTTGAGTAACGGATCAAAAGGGCATAACTTTTAATTCCACCGTTGGATCGCGCTCAAAGTTTTACACGATTATCCGTAGTTTGTTACTTTTTGTTACCGTTGAATCGCTACTTGGTGACGAGGAGGTCTGGCCGGCCAGATTTGTGTAATGAGTCAAACGGGCAATAACTTTTGATCCGACCGTTGGATCCCAATCAAATTTTTACACGAGTTTCCAGATGCGGTTTTCCTCGAGGTAGCTATGAAATCGCTTCTCGGTGATAAGGAGCTTTGGTCGGCCAAACTTGAGTAACGGGTCAAAAGGGCCATAACTTTTGATCTCACCGTTGGATCCTGGTATATTTTTTTTCACAAGTTTTCGTAGGTCGTATTTCTTAGGGTAGCTTTGAAATCGCTACATGGCGATCAGGATCTCTAGGCGGCCACACTTGTGTAAAAGGGCAATAACATTTGATCCCACCATTGGATCGCGCTTAAATTTTTACATGATTATCCGTTTTTTTTTAATTTTGCTACTGTCGAATTGCTACTTGGTGACGAGGAGGTCTGGTCGACCAGATTTGTGTAACATGTCAAAGGGAAATAATTTTTGATCCGAGCGTTGGATCTCCATCAAAGTTTTACACGAGTTTCTGGATGCAGTTTTCCTCGGGGTAGTTATGAAATCACTACTTGGTGATAAGGAGCTCTAGTCGGCAAGACTTGAGTAACGGGTCAAAAGGGCATAACTTTTGATCCCACCGTTGGATCCCAATCAAATTTTTACACTAGTTTCTGAATGCAATTTTCCTGGAGGTAGCCATAGAATCGCTACTCGATGATAAGGAGCTCTAGACGTCTAAATTAGAGTAACAGGTCAAAAGGGCCTTAACTTTTGATCCCTCTTTTGGATCCCGCTTTATTTTTATGCAGGAGTTTCCGTAGGTCATATTCCTTGGAGTAGCTTTGGAATCACTACTTGGAGACGAGGTGCTCTGGTGGGCAAGACATGAGTAACGGGTCAAAAGGGTCATAACTTTTGATTCCACCGTTTGATTGTGCTCAATTTTTTACACGATTATCCATAGTTTTTTTCATTCTATTACTGTCGAATAGCTACTTGGTGACGAGGAGGTATGGCCGACCAAATTTGAGGAACGGGTCAAAAGGGCCATAACTTTGGATCCGACAGTTCGATCCCAATCAAATTTTTACACTAGTTTCCAGATGCTGTTTTCCTCAAGGTAGCTATGGAATTTTTACTCGGAGATATGGAGCTCTAGTCGGCCAAACTTGAGTAACGTGTCAAAAGGCCCTAACTTTTAATCACACCTTTGGATCCCGCTATATTTTTTTGCACGAGTTTCCGTAGGTCATATTCCTTGGGGTAGCTTTGAAATTGCTGCATGGTGATAAGGAGCTCTAAGCGGCTAAACTTGAGTAACGGGTCATAAGGGCCATAACTTTTGATCTCACCGTTGGATCGCGCTTAATTTTGTACATGATTATCCGTAGTTTGTTTACTTTTTGTTACTGTCGAATCGCTACATGGTGGCAAGGAGGTCTGGCCAGCTAGATTTGAGTAACAGGTCAAAAGGGCCATAACTTGGGATCCGATAGTTGGATCCCAATCAAATTTTTACACGAGTTTACGGATGCAGTTTTCTTCGAGGTAGCTATGGAATCGCTACTCGGAGATATGGAGCTCTAGTCGGCCAAACATGAGTAACGGGTCAAAAGTGCCATAACTTCGGATCCGACTGTTGGATCCCAATCCATCTTTTACACGAGTTTCTGGATGCAGTTTTCCTCGGTGTAGCTATGAAATCAGTACTCGGTGATAAGGACCTCTGGCCGGCCAAACTTGAGTAACGGGTCAAAAGGGTCATAACTTTTGATCTCACCGTTGAACCGCGCTTAATTTTAGACTTGATTATCTGTAGTTCGTTTACGTTCTGTTACTGTTGAATCGCTACTTGGTGCCGAGGAGGTCTGGCCAGCTAGATTTGAGTAACGGGTCAAAAGGGCCATAACTTTGGATTCGAAAGTTGGATCCCAGTCAAATTTTTACACGAGTTTATAGATGCAGTTTTTCTCGAGATAGCCATGGAATCGCTACTTGGAGATATGGAGCTCTAGTCGGCCATACATGAGTAACGGGTCAAAAAGGCCTTAACTTTTGATCCCACCATTGGATCCCACTATATTGTTTTGCACGAGTTTACGTAGGTCGTATTCCTTGCGGTATTTTTGAAAGCGCTACATGGTGACCAGGATCTCTAGGCGGCCACACTTGTGTAAAAGGGCCACAACTTTTGATCCCTCCATTGGATCGCACTTAAATTTTTACATGATTATCCGTAGTTTTTTTTTTCATTTTGTTACTGTCGAATCGGTAGTTGGTGCGAGCAGGTCTGGCCGGCCAGATTTGAGTAACGGGTCAAAAGGGCCAAAACTTTTGAATCGATCGTTGAATCCCAATGAAATTTTTACACGAGTTTCCTGATATAGTTTTCCTCGGTGTAGATATGAAATCACTACTCGGTGATTCGGAGCTCTGCTCGGCCAAACTTGAGTAACGGGTAAAAAATGTCTTAACTTTTGATCCCACTATTGGATCCCAATCAAATTTTTACACGAGTTGCCGGATGCAGTTTTCCTCGAGGTAGCTATGGAATTGCTACTCGGTGATAAGGAGCTCTCATCGGCCAAACTTGAATAACGGGTCGAAAGGGCCATAACTTTTTATCCCAGAGTTTGATTGCGCTCAAATATTTACATGATTATCCGTAGTTTGTTTATTTTCTATTGTTGTCGAATCGCTGCTTGGTTACGAGGTCTGACCGATCAGATTTGAGTAACGGGTCAAAAAGGCCATAACTTTGGATCCGACCGTTTGATCCCAATCAAATTTTTACATGAGTTTCTGGATGCAGCTTTCCTTGGGGTAGCTATGAAATCGCTTCTCGGTGATAAGGAGCTCTGGTCAGCCAAACTTGAGTAACGGGTTGAAAGAGCCATAACTTTTGATCCCACCGTAGGATTGCACTTAAAGTTTTACACGATAAACCGTAGTTCGTTTACTTTCTGTTTCTATCGACTCACTATTTGGTCACAAGGAGGTTTGGCCGGCCAGATTTGAGTAATGAGTCAAAAGATCCATAACTTTGGAACCGACCATTGGATCCCAATCAAATTTTTACATGAGTTTCCAGATGCAGTTTTCCTCGGGGTAGCTATGAAATCGCTACTCGGTGCTAAGGAGCTCTGGTCGGCCAAACTTGAGTACCAAACTTGAGTAACGGGTCAAAAGGGCCATAAGTTTTGATTCAATCGTGGGATCCAACTCAAATTTTCACATGAGTTTCCGAATGCAGTTTTCCTCGGGGTAGGTATGAATTCGCTACTCATTGAAAAGGAGCTCTCGTAGGTCAAACATCAGTAACGGGTCGAAAGGGCCATAACTTTTGATCACACCATTGGATTGCACTTAAATGTTTACACGATTATCCGTAGTTCGTTTACTTTCTGTTTTTGTCGACTCGCTACTTGGTCACGAGGAGGTCTGGCTTGCCAGATTTAAGTAACGGGTCAAAAGGGCCTTAACTTTTATGCCAACACTTGGATCCCAATCAAATTTTTACACGAGTTTCCGGATGCAATTTTCCTCAAGGCAGCTATGAAATCGCTACTCGGTGATACGGAGCTCTAGTCGGCCAAACTTGAGTAACAGGTCAAAAGGGCTATAACTTTTAATCCCACCATTTTATTGCACTTAAATTTTTACACGATTATCCGTAGATTGTTTACTTTCTGTTTCTGTCAAATCGCTACTTGGTGACGAGGAGTTCTGGCCGGTAAGATTTGAGTAACGGGTCAAAAGGGCCTTAACTTTTATTCCGACAGTTGTATCCCAATCAAATTTTTACACGAGTTTCAGGATGCAGTTTTCCTCGAGGTAGCTATGGAATCGCTACTCGGTGATAAGGAGGTCTGGCCGGCCACATTTGAGTAACGAGTCGAGAGGGCCATAACTTTTGATCACACCGTTGGATTGTAGTTAAATGTTTACACGATTATCCGTAGTTCGTTTACTTTCTGTTTTTGTCAAATCGCTACTTGGTCACGAGGAGGTCTGGCTGGCCAGATTTGAGTAACGGGTCCAAAGGTCCATAACTTTGGAACCAAACGTTGGATCGCAATCAAATTTTTACACGAGTTTCCAGATGCAGTTTTCATTGGGGTAGCTATGAAATCCCTAATCGGTGCTAAGCAGCTCTGGTCGGCCAAACTTGATTGACTGGTCAAAAAGGCCATAACTTTTGATCCGACCGTTGGATCCCAATCAAATTTT
>Ga0325404_1002046_pt1 | contig 21494 bp, 6 predicted proteins | sample PopdelMetagenome_18_FD_205664 | JGI IMG/M metagenome (GOLD analysis project Ga0325404, IMG submission 205664) | Populus deltoides microbial communities from Bellville, Georgia, United States - Xylem-Control-R1 | ecosystem: Host-associated > Plants > Phyllosphere > Stem > Wood/Secondary xylem...
CTGTCTTCAAGTTTTCTCCTATTCCTTGTTCTTTTTCTTGTTCTTTCTGTTTCAGCTTCTCCCGTTCTAACTCTCTCGTCTCTCTTCTCCCTTTTATATGGTCTTTCTTTCTCTTTTGTTATCTCCCCTGTTTCTCTCCACTGCCACTCTCCTTTCCTTCTTCCTCCTTTTTGTGTTCTGTCCTCCGTGCCTTTTATAGGCATTCCCTCTTGCTGCTTATCCTTCCTTGATAAGCATAGAATTTTGAGACTTTGTTTTTTGGGCGAATTAGGACACCGACAGTCCCGCCATCGCTGGACTGTTGGTGATGGTTTCCTCGGCGTTGTTGGCGCATCGGGGCGGCGAAGGACACGGAGATGAACTGAGAAGCTGGTGATGGAATTCGTGGGATGTGTCTGGTGGTCTGATCAGCTTGTGTTTTTTGCCTTCTTTGCAGGGAGCTTTCCTCTGTTTTTCAGAGGAGGAAGACAGTGAACAGAAAAGCAAAACGGCGCCGTTTCTGGACTGGGGCAGCCGTTATTCAATCTAGTCCTCCATGCTTTAACGTTTCTTAATCGGACCCTTGGACAGAATTGTATTTAAACCCCTGTATTGTGGTGCCTTTTACAAACCAGTCCTTGGACTTTAATCTCTTGCAATTGGACCTAAATCAGCCCTGAATTTTTAATATATTTTTAATTAAACCTCTGATTTCATTAATTAAATTAATTCTAGGCTCAATTAGGTCCTCAAACATATCAATTCTTCTGATTAAACTCTTGACATCATTAATTAAACCAGTTTAAAATTTAATTAAGTCCTCGAACTTGTTAATATTTTTAATTAAGCGTATAATTTCATTAATTAAGCTGATTCAAAGCCTAATTAAGTCCTCAACCTTTTCAAATCTTTCTTTTCTACAATAATTGGCTCCCAATATCAAATTTTCTTTTTCTACAACAATTGGCTCCCAAACTTATAATTTATTCTGATTAAATCCTTAAGAATTTTTATTTGTGTTGTTTTGGCCCAAAACTTAATATTCCTTCATTCATTTCATTTGTTTTTGGTGAATTTATGTTGTCAAAAATTGAATTATGACAAAAAGACATTAATGAGACTGTGTAGTGTTAATCTTGTTTTGAATTTGAAGTTATTTTAGATGAAATGAACTTAGTTTTAATATAAAAAAAGAAATAGTTAGTTATAACTTATTCCTTTCACATTAATGAAATTAATTACTAATCATTTTAAAAACTACATATTTAACCTCTATATTTTAAAATTATTTTATTCTGAAATCATTTCATCAATTTCATATTATTTTTCAATTATTATTATTTTTAATTTCTTAAAGGGTGAAAGAAGAAAAGAAAAATAGATAAGATGGAAGATTTTAACTAAACCAATGGTATTTTTTAAATAAAGGAAATCATTTCATCCTAGTGAGAGTGAACCTTTACGCACTTCGGTTCATCACAAAAGTCATGTTTTTGGCTGTTGCGGCTCGTCCAAGATTTGATTATTTTTTCAAACCAAGAATTTGCTGCTAAAATCAATGTTTTTCCTTTTGTTCACAATAAAAATCATTATGCAAAAACCTTGGATACAAAGCCAATTTTATTAATAATTAAGGATATTATATGTTCGTGTTTGATTGAAAATATTTTGCCAAAAATAAAAATTTTCAACCAATCAAAATTTTCTATGTCACTTTTATTTTATTTTTACATAAAAAAGATAAATTAAAATAAAAATAAATAGCATGAAGAATAAATGAGTCAACATATATTTCTAGGTCAACGGAAGATTGACACATGAAATGAGATATTTAAGATATTTTATTCTAAATACAAGATCTCACAAATGAAAATCAAATAAAATAATGTTAAGAGGAATTAGCAATAGACCTGGGTGCCTATAAATAAAGGCTCACCTTAGACATATGAGAATAATTCTTCTTGGAGATACAATTTTTTTTTCAAGATAAGCTTTTCATGCAAAAAAGCTATCTCTCAAAAGCTTTTAATTCTTCTTCATCTACGCTTGAAGTATATAAAGAATGAAGTTTTGTTAGATTAACCCTAAACGTCTTATAAGAGTTCTTGAATAACACTTTGTAGATAAATCAAAAGTATTATTCAAAGCATCGAACTTTATTTTGCAATACGAACTTAAATTCTTGTTTTTACAAAGTATAAATCTTGCTTGATTTTACAAATATATCAAGTCACCACAAATCAAATTTAATTGAATAATCAGAGGATTGTTTTGTTCTTTTATAGTAATATTTTAAATAGAGATTGTACCTAATTATATATTTTAATAAAATCAAAATTTATACATGGGTGCTTGTTTAATTTTAAGTACTAAAATTTATGTTTATAAATTTCTAACGGCTTCACTAGAAAAGTCTTTACCTCTCATCACTTTCCTTCAAGAAAGAATTCCCAACAACCTCTCAATAAAAACTAGGAAAACATGATCACAATTGTTGCTTCCTAAGAAAACAATAATCTTAAGTAATTAGTCATCGACACTCTGATTTCAGCCATGTCGTTGAAAACAAAGTCCATTATTGAGTTGTATGTGTAAACTATGTCAATTCTCAAGCAAATGACAAGGTTAAATGCACATGGGGTGATACAACCCACTACTCCAAGGCTAAAAATATAAGTAACCCCTTAAAAAAAATCAAGTTGGGCACATGGACTTTTCTTCGACAATTCACATGTGGAGACTTTCTCATGTCAGCTAGCATCACCAAGCAAGACATTAGGTTTTGGCACCATATCAATGATGTTAACTAAGATTACATATTTAGAAAATCAAATGGCTATCTTGAAAACACTCGTCGAGGGGTTTTCAACTTCACTTAAGGCAAAAGACCACAGGATAACAAAATTGACGGGAATACTCGAGAATATGTATGATGGAGGCCAACCTTCGATTACCAAAGTTTTTTAAAAAGATCGTTTGGATGTTATTGAGGATTCCATAATTGGTGTACAAGGAACATGTGTGATGTTACTAACGACATCTTCACCATAAATCAAATGAAAGGCCTCATCAAGGAGGCCATCATGGACTGAGTAGATAATTCAACTCAACCTTTGTATTCTTATATAAACTCATATATCTAAAAATTTAACCTACCAAGGATGACTTTGAATTATCAACCATCAAAGTTCTAGCAATTCGATGACAAAAGAAATCCAAGGCAATAAATGACTTACTTAGTGGAGACTTGTAACAATACTAGAACTGATGGTGATCTCATGGTAAAATAATTTATTTATTTCTTAAAAGGCAATGCTTTCAACTAATATACTAATTTGAAGTTTAGCTCAATCACTAGTTGGGTGCAATTAGAACGCGAGTTTCTTAATCATTTCTACATCACTCATCATGTGGTTAGCATGATTGAACTCACTAGTACACATCAATAGACAGTGGATCTTATCATTGACTACATTCATCAGTGAAAAAACCTTAGCCACAACTATAAAGACCAACTCACTAAAACTTTTGTTTTGGATATGTGTATTCAAGGGATATGTTGTGGAGTGTGCTATATTCTATAAGGCATTAAACCTTAGTTTTTTAAATAATTGGCTACTCGAGCACATGATATAGAGCTTAACATTGCTGTAGTCAGAAACTCATTGTTACCTATACAAAAGTCTAAGAGAAACAAGGGTCATAAATTTATGGATAACACTCTAAGGGTTAAGGGGAAGAACACTCCAAAGGTTAAAGGAAAACAATCTTTAATAATTAATCCCACTGTTATAAAGATATCAACTAGTGTTAAAAGGAATGATTACGCAAAACCGACAACTTCTTAAAATGATGAAAGGAAAAGGCCATCCTTAAAAGAGTGATATGAAAATGAGTACCCATTCCCTGGCTCGGACATATCTAGGATGCTAGATGATTTGCTCGAAGCAAATCTCATCGAGCTGTTAAAGATGAAACATCCTGAAAAAGCAAACTAAATGGACAAGATTATAAAGCTATACGAGAATGGGGAAATCATTTTTGATGACAAAATACCAGCTTCTAACACCACGACTATAATGAGTTTGGATTCGCATCAATCACTCACTATAATAAGTTTTGGCTTATTTGAACCTTTAAAATGTAGGAAACTTGAAAATTATTCTAAGTACAATCATATCACCTTTTAAAGATATCTAACCTATATGATTGTTTGCATGGTGAAAAAAAACTAGATAACATATTCATAATATAAAAGTATACGTAACAAGATGCAAGTAAGAGCAAAATATAAACTTTATTGATAAATAAATAAGAATTATATTGTATCAAGTGTGTGTTCTTAATGTAAAATCATAAGCTAATGTTACCAAAATTAAAAGCATTTCAAAATAAAAGAAACAACAAGAAAAAAAGGGTCCAAAATATGAAAAAAAATGTTGGAATCCTATGGTTTTCAATCATATCCTTCTAAATCCTTTTGTTTGGTCTTCGTTAGCCCTTTTAATTCTTGAAGAATGGTTGTGTCGACTTCACTTATTATAAGAAAAATAAATATTGTGTTGATCTTTGACCAAATATTGAAGGATGCGACTTTTCTTTTAGAAAGTTCTTCCTTGCGCGTCTTCAAAGTCAAAGTTCTTCTATATTTCTTACCACCTCCATCCCAATAAGTACTTTTATAATTTTAGTTGCCCTATTTGATATTTTGAAAATCAAGGTTTTATAAATACTAAATTTATTATTGTTTCTTTTACTACCTTTTAAATATTCAATGATGCATGTAAGTTTATATAACTTAGGAGTAGAAAAAGAATAACATACTAAAGTCAACACTAATTAACAGGCTAGTAATTTTTTTTTTAGCAAAAAACCAATAATAATAAAAAAGAGGAAGTACTAACATATTATATCAATGAGGAGTGGCCTAGATTCATCCTTTCCTTACAATATTAGCTTACATCAATTGATCATAAATCAATTCATAATTTTATTGTATAAATGAAAATGTCCACATACAACTTGCATTATTGTACAAATATTAAGCAACAATGTTGTTCCTACAAGCAACTTATGTCCACAAACTTGGTGAACAATTCTTACTTATAAAACTAACATCTATTAAAAACAATAATATATATATATATATATATATATATATATAGCAACCTTTGAAAGCCGTAATAACAACTTAATTATCTCCAACATCATCCTCGACTAGAAAGCAAACTATTCCTGCAAACAACATCTAAAAGGTTATAAATTATTTTAAAAGTTTTCATTAAAAATTAAACATTTTATCTTAGCTGATGATTACAATAATTAGGTTAGGTTTTTTAAACTTATTAGTAACAAACTATAAAGGCTTGCTATTTTTCTTTGGAATCAAGTGAATTTACTAGTGAGGTTAATTATCGCCTTTTCTTTTCTCTATTAATTTTTTCCTTTCCAAATTTTCTGTGCATTTTACTTGAATTAAATATATTATATTGCATTCGGAGTTTTATCCTAAATTAGCATAGTAGAAATAATATTTTTCAAACTACTATAGTTGAGAAAAACTTTCCCAAACTAGCATAATTGCACAATTAATTAAAATATGTGCGTCTCACAATCATTTTTTTTCTTTTTATCTAGAGTGTGTAATAGCCATTAATTTTTTGTTATGACGGTAATTATATTGTGTTAAATGATTATAGTGAGATGGTGATAAAATATTTAATGTATTAGTAAAAAAATGGTAGTTGTATTGATATCAATGGTGATGATAGTACTTGCAATAAACGGAGAAAATATTTTAGTGTTTGTTTTGCAATGATCGTAGAAAATATTTTCCTCCTGAATATTTTTAGCAAAACAAATAAACCCTTAGTTGTGAGAAGGGGTTTCGAACACCAACCTGAGAGAGCAAGTAAGATCAGCAGCTTTACCGAAATCCTTCTCTTCTCTCGCTTTCAAGATCTTGAAGATGATATTGAGGCGAAATTGAACGTTGTCACTTGCAAGAGATATAAGTTCAGTCTCCTTTTTGAGCTGATCACATTCTGATTCAATCTCAACAAACCTTTCTCTCATTTCCTTTTGCCCTTGTCTGATACTCACTTGTTGCTTACTAATCTCTTCCATCTCTGCTTTCAGCCTCTTTATTTTTCTATTTACTCCTCTTTTCTGGGAAAAATGTGTTTTACCAAATAGATACATTTATCGTAAGAAAAAAAAAACATCAACATGAATTTGAATTTCAAGAACATAGAAGTACCCATACCTCACGATTTTCGGAATGCTTTGTATACTTGCTTGACACCATTGATAATCCTCTCTTGGCCTTTTCAGCTAGTGCCCTCGATTGTTGGCTAGGACTAGTTCACTCTTGTAAGGAGTGGCATTTTATAGACAGAGAAATGCACATGACCCCGCTAAGAAAGCACTGATATGTTGCTGTTGACAAGTTCTAATTGGACAAAAGATCTTGAAGTGTTGATTAAGTATGGTAGTTTTCAGACCGAAGTTAGATGTTAAGAGCAAGATGATGATAGTTCTCACCGGTCCAAAATCAAGTTCTGCACAATTTGTCAATTTGACAGTTGGGAATCGCGCGACAGTCGACTCTTTTCTCAATACCAAGATTACGCGGTTTCACCGTTTCAAATAGTAACGTATTATATAATTGTAGGCTATCCTTGTTCCCATCACTTGTAATATCCGATGCACACAAGTGTAGTAGATCCAGAAAAGAGCATTAATCTTAATTAATTTATAAATTGATTTGAGAATATGGGATTCAATTACTACCAGAAAATTGATAAATACAAACGGAAATACCGACGAAATATTTTTATCGGTAAATTTTCGAGAGATTTTACCGACGAAAATATTCCCTCGGTATATACCGACGGAATTACCGTGGGAAAAAAAATTTAAAACAAAGCAAAAAAAAAAGATGATGTGTTCACAGTTTACCGACGGAATTACCGACGGAAATACCGATGGAATTTTCCGTCGGTAAAATCCCTCAGTAATTTCGTCGGTAAACTGTGAACACTGTTCATCATGTCAATCACAAAGGGAATCACCGACGGAATTTTCCGTCGGTATTTTCCAGAGAGTGTTATTTGGTGGTTTTCTAAAAAAATTCAATTAATTTAAAATTTTCATTTAAATATTACAGATGGAATCACTGACGGATTGAAAAACCGTCGGTAATTGTTGGCGGTTTCTGAAAAAATTTTACAAAATTGAAAATTTAAATTAAATATTACCGATGGAATTACCGACGGAATAATTAAAAAATATTAATATTCAATTATCCGTCGGTAACGCGCCCCAATAAAAAGCCTGAATCTCCTTATTTCATAAGAGACAGACTCATTTCTTCTCCTTATTATTCTTCTTCTTCTTGTTCTTCTACTTCTTCTTCTTCTTCTTCTTCTTCACTATATGTAAAAAACATCAATATATATTTCTTTCTCTTCTTTTCTCTCCTCATCTCCTTCTCTTTTCCTCCATGCTTGGGTATGTCTTCTTCTTCCTTTTCTTTTATCCTCTTAGTTTTTTTTAATTAATATGCTTAACGAAATTTTTTCTTTCTCCTTAGCTTCACTTGCAACTACATTAAGGTAAGATTTTTCTTTTTTCTTCTTTTTTCATGATTTTTTTCACTGTATTTATTTTTTTATTTTATTTTTAATTGTTTTTGTTCTTAATAATTGTATAAATGTTGTTGTGAGATTTTTTTTTCATATGAGATTAATTTTTAGTTGATTTATTTATAAGATTTTTAAATTTTTAGCAATTGCAACTTTATTTTTTTCATATGAATTTTTTTAGTTGAATTTATTTTTTTTGTTTTATTTATTTATTGCAAATTTGTTTGAGTTGATTTTCTTATTCTTTTTTCCAAGAATTTTTTAGTATATATTATACAGTGTTAATTTATGCTAATTTAATTATTTTATGATTTAATAAAATGATTTTTTTAAAAAAAATTTTAAATACTTACCGACGGAAATTCCATCAGTAATTCCGTCGGTAAATCCATCGGTAATAAAAAAATATTATTACCGAGGGATATACCGACGAAATGGAGCGGATAAATTTATTTTTTTATTACCAACGGATTTACCGACGGAAAAAAATTACCGATGAAAGATTCACCGACGGATAATTTCCGTCGGTGATTCCGTCGGTAAATTAATTACCGACGGAATATGTGTCTTACACCGACGGAAAAATTTCGTCGGTAAAACTGTTAAATCTTGTAGTGAATTTCTTTCTTTTCCATCCCTATTCCTTTATGTTATTATATTTTAGTTCTAAATTTCATTTTTATCATATTTTTGTCCCTAAAAGCTGAGTAAAGATAGAAAAAATTGTTGGAAAAATTAAAAAGAGAAAAAACTTTTAAAATGGCTGGATTCTAATCACCAATAATTTTACTTTTTGTGTTTATGGATTTATCTTGAAAAGAGAAATTCAAAAGAGATGGTTTTCACTTTTAATTAGAGTTTTTAAACTCAACTCGGTGGTTGACCCGGCTCAAGGCCCGAGTCACGGGTTTTGCCAGGGTTGCCGGGTTTTGACCGGGTCACCCGAGTCAACCATATTTTTTTTAGAAATCAAAACTACGTCGTTTTGGTTTAAAAAAATAATCAACGGGCTAGAACCGGGTTTTTGATCGGGTCTTGACGGGTTTTTGACTTCTCTTATTGTTTTTTAACCCGTTTCGGTTCTAGCTCCCGATCAATTAAATCCCGAGTCGATCCGTTGGGTTGGGTCAGGTTTCAAAACTATGTTTTAAATAAGAAGTAATAAAAAAATATACTTTTTTTTTAATATAAAAATGCCACTGCTTCAAAACAAGTTACTGTTGAAGTAATCACTGCAGCAAAGCAACAACTAGTGAAATGCATGTAAGAGACTGGCCAATGAGCTCACAAACGCTTTAGTTACTGAGTGCATGAGATGAACAATGACATCCAGCATCATGCGCAAAATTATTCCATTTGGTTAAGAAGAAATTCGTACAGAAGCAAATATTGTCTTCAAAGAACGTGGACCAGAAAATGATTTCCCAGCATCATGGCTCTTGGGGAGAAACCGGCCCTGAACTTCTTCTCCATTGATTCCTCTCGTAATGTTCGATAACCAAGTACTGGAATTCACGTGAAAAAAAAAGAAGAAAGGAATTAGCGGCAGCATCTTGCAATTGTTTGAAAAATGTCAATGGGAGCAAGCTGTTATATATAAAGCTTAAGGGTATTTCCACAGGATTAATGTTAAACTAAATAAGACATGGATGGCCGAAAAAACATATAAAGTTAGAAGATTGGGACTTGGGAGTACAACAATATGTGAAAAATACATCTTATGACAGTTAAAATATGATACAGTATAAACTTTGGAAAAGAAACATATTTTAAGCCTTCCGGAAGCAACAATTACTGCAGGAGTTTTAACCAATTTCAAATTTGCATGTCATACCATAGAAAGCTCTGTCAGAGAAACTCAACAGAATAGTTACTTGATCTATATTTATCTTGTATTAGGCCATAACACTGTTGTAGCTTTTCCTCTTAAAACTGCAGGAGGTCTCCAGCAGTTTTCGCACAAGTTTCAAATGAAGTCCCCGGCTTCCCTCTCAAAACGCCTTGTATTTTCTTCACTGGCAATGATTCAAGCAATCCTTTTACAGATGAGGAGGGCACAACAGTTTGTTGTGCAGGCTTATTCATGCCACTTGCGAGTTTGGCCAGCATCTAAAAATTTTCATATAAACCGTTATCATCTTGTTCCATTCATTCATCAATATAATGAATCTATCATACTCAATATACAACAAAGCAAAAGTAATAATAATAATTAAGTTTCCAACCTTGTTCTGAGCAATGCCATAGAACATGTAAATTGAGTCTCCTTTAAGACTTCCATCCTATATTCTGCAATAGATGAGGGCCCCGGAAGCTAGTAACTTGTCTTGGTGATTGAAATCACTCCTACGTAACCACTTGCTCACATTTTCTTGGGCATGATTTCCATTCTGAACTCTCAGTCAAATAGAAGGTGGAAGCGCATTCAACCAAACACAGATTTAGTCATTCAGAAGTACAAAAGATTGTAGGCTAGAGTGCAGAATTGATGTGAAAAAGGAATAGCAAAAATAGCATTTTTTAAGGTTTTTGAAGAAGATAAAGCCAACGGAAGATACTATGTTATAAATAATACAATTTAAAAATTTATTTTAAAAGATTTTTTTTTAAATACCTTCTTTAAGTAATTAAATAAAAAAATCTTATCCTAGTAAAAAAAAATCTTTTTTTATGCAAGAAACATAACTTTCAATTCTATGTTAAAAAAATAAAATATTCTTCTTGTATTTAATATTTTATATTGAAAAAAAAAATTGATAAGAAAAATAAGATTAAAAAAATCTTATATTGGGAAAAAAATACCCCAGTAAAAAAACTATCTAAAAAAAAGAGAGAACTCGGAATTAACAAACAACAATTCTACCTCAAAAACATGAATTTAACTAAAATTAAAATCAGAATATAAGGAAATCTGGTTCACCTCCTTAATCATTTTCCTTATGTAATTGTCACTGCAACTACTTTTTAATAGATCCAATCGCTGCCAAAATCTAAAACTTATAACACGCCTTCAATCATAAACGAAGACCTTACCTGTATTTTTAGGATATGTTTTTAGAATATGTTTTCTAATCAATATTGCTTCAGTAAATACTAGTACTTTAATAGTAGTTGAGATTTGAGATTCTAATCTCAGCTTTTGTGGTGCATAGCGAGAAATCTAAAATGTTAAATGAATTAAACTTTAAAAAATAACAACATAAAATATTGATTTATGTGCCCACCTTAAACTTGGTTAAGTTCTTGTATGAAAACTATTAAAGTTATTAAATAATAAATTTAATTTCATTATTATAGTAGCTTTGGATATACGAGATTATAGTGATTTAAAAAAAATACATTTTGAATAGATTAAACTATACACAATGTGATGTGTATACTTCAGTCAAGAATGCAGAAACACTTTGAAAAACTTTTAACAAAAAGTTCAAGGTTGAAGTTGTCATAATGAAAAGGTATAATGTCAATAAATTTTCAATTCTAAGGATGACATCAAAGTTATCTAGTCAAATTTATTCATGTATACAATATTATTCACGTGAATATTACTGTTTGCATATGTAAAAAGTCAGTGCAATGAATAGATACAATCTAGTAAATTTTATCGAAAGAGGTTGAGTTTTAATCGAAACCGTTTGTGACCCCTTCAATCTTTCTTGAGAACTTATAACTTAGTAAAAATATTATTCACATGATACTATTTTAATATACAATACAGTTCATAAGTGAAATGGTGATAATTGAACAAATCACAGTGAACAAAATAAAGCTCAGCAAAACAACCTAAGAAAAGAAATTATTATTGGAGCCAATATCAATGAGATTGATTTCCTCACTAGTGAATTTTAGAAATGAGTATGTTTGATGTTTTTAAAGTCAACATGATTATACAACCCTAAACAGTGATGAGTTGATATTAGTATTACAAGACATGTATGCCTTAAGAAAATGATGTTTTCCACTAAAGTACTAGGTGTTAGAAAGGTCATACTGAATATAATATTCAGAAAGCCTTTCTCCCTCAACAATGAATTGCATTGCTAACATTAAAAAATTTATTGTCTGACTTATTGTTAAGAAAAAATAGTTTTAAAATGATGTTTGAAAGTGATAAATTTATACTTTCTAAGAGTGATATATTTATAGGGGAAAAAATATCTTTGTGATGGTCTCTTTAAAATGAATATAATGACAATTATAATAAAAATAAGAAGAAGATTGCTTATTATTATTATTTACTTGAGTCTTGTGATGTGTAGCATAACAGATTAGGTCATGTGAATTATAATTTATGCAAATGTTAATAAACCATGAGTTATTATCAAGTTTGATTTTTTGAGAAAAATTATAAGTATGAAATTTATGCATAATTAAAATTCACAAAACCTTATTTTCATAAAATTGAAAAAATTAAAATTCATTAATTTAAAGTGGTTAACAATTAAGTAGCTTCTTGTTTTTTTATTTTTTTGGATAATCATCGAGGGCATATTTAAGTAGCTTCTTGTTTTTTTATTTTTTTGGATAATCATCGAGGGCATATTAAAAAGGTCGTAAAGCTAATAGCCAAAGTGAAATACAAGGATATGAAAAAAAGAAAAAAGAAAAAAAAAGACTTAGGAAAAAAAGGAAAAAAACATTGATCTACTACATCAAACAACATAGACACTACCTAAAATTTCTTATTACATCATAATTTGATGTCATCAGAAGATCTTAAGAGGTCATTTTCTATATAAATGAAGTTTGAATCCAGAGTATGTAACCAAATAACAACCCAATGAAATATGATAGAAAAATAATCAAACAAGCTTGTAGTTTCCTCTTCAAAAACAATTTTATTTCTCAACAACCAAATACCCCAAGTAATACTACTGGAAATTAGTCTCCAAGTTGATCTTTGAAATTTGTCTTGCATCATTTTGGGCCACTACAGAAGTAGCGAGTCAAATGTTCTTGGTAAATAACATTGGATACCCCTACCAAATACCCCAAGTATTTTCTTGTTTTAATTTAAGTTAGTTAATTTAAGCATGTTTTTCTTTAAGTTTATTGATTTAAACATGTGTAAACTACAATCTTTCTTAGAATATCTTTTATTTAGCATATTTTTATAATGATATGCTATCAAACCATGTTAATTATTTTAAAATTATAATCTTATTACAATAAACTAAATATATATTTGCGCGGCTCCATTACCAATGGAAGAAACACTTTCGTTTGGTGGAATTTGTGGAGTCCTTGTTGACAAATATATATGGCATAGGGTTGTTTATGATTCCTGTATTTCTATTCAAGCCAAGTTGTATGAAGTGGTTAATGGGTTTGACTGAGGTTGGGCTACTGCCGGATCTGAAAGTCTTGTCCAAATATTTCAAGCAGTTCTGTGCGGTTCCGTGGTATAGCTGATTCTCTGTTATTTGGTGCCCATCCTCCATTGGCACCTTTTTCTGTGAAAATTAAGCACATGGGAGGCTATGAGGCTTGAAAGACCTAGGGTGCATGGGACACGGCTTTATCTCATGGCTTGCGGACTTGCGGTGCTTCATGATAGATTGTCTACAAGGCAAAAGGCAACTCAAATGGGGAAAGTCATTGAGTGATGACAAGTGTTTCTTTGGCAACAGTTCTCAGGAATGCGGAGTTCACTTGTTCTTTTCTTGTCATATAACCCTATCACGAATAGTATTCTTCGTCTCTAAAATGAGCAAAGACAAAGGGGAGATTGGCAGATGGAGTTCCAGTGGGCAAAAGTTATATAATTTGCAAAAGAAGTCCTTTAAGTATATAATTCTCAGATTGTGTAGGCTGAAAGAAATAGAAGAATACACAAAAATTATTTTAATAGCAGTGGTTAATCCGATTTGCTCGGATGTCAGGTGTGAAGTGTTATCCGTTCACTCTATATGCAGTTCAAAGCTTGTACTGCTCTTGATGTTTGGGATATATGCCTGGGCTTGCAACGGAGTTTCTTCAACTCCTTGATGGATTGAGGCCTTTTGCAATAGCTTAGTTCTCAGCTTTGACAGATTTTTGTCTTCCTTCTGTTTGATTAATGAATTTTTCATCTTTCCAAAAAAAAAAACTACGAGTATGAAGTCCAAAAAAAAAAAAAAAAACCTATTGAGTGTGAAAATGTTGAAAACTGACACAAGCAAGTTTCCACCATTGTTAAACTCTTCATGAAGCAGAAGAAATATGCATGATTAATTCCTGAATTATTGAGAGATTGTTAAATATATGTAGACAAACAGTGAAACTCATAGGACAGCTATTCAAAAAACTATAAGTATGAAGTCCAAAAGTTAAGGAGTTTTAGAATAGAACAGTACATCTGTCTACTGACATGAAATTATCATTTGAACATCATCTCGTACAAAATTTGAATTTGTCTGTCAAGCATCTTGCTGCGATATTTCAAAAGAGAGATGATGTCTACAGGATCTTTTGTTTCCGACATACAGACATCCCAATTGGGACCTCCTGGACATGAGATAGCAGATTCCTCTTTGAGCAGCTCGAGTTCATCAGATCCCAGCTGCAAATAATACACACACACACACACAAAAAAAAAAAAAAAAAAAACCAAACACCAATCATTAATTAAATAGGTTTTAGACGCGTGCATGATGAATTCTTAATTTAAAATCACATCAAAAGGTAAAAATGCTAAAAAGAAATTGGATTACACTACTTTAAGGGAAAGGGTAAAACGATCGAACTAGGAGAGAGAGATGAACCACCAGTTGATGCAATAAGTTATTCATGAGATTTTCCTGGTCTTCCACTATGTTGCTCAGCTGTGCTGTTACTTTATCAAGATTCCTCAAGTCTTCCTTCAGCCCTTCTTTCATTTTCTGCAAAACGAGAACGAAACAAAAATTAAAAAAAAAAAACACAGCAATTGCTTTTAATTTTCTCCGGAGTTTCCATATTGAATTAAGTAAGAGAGAGCGGGGAGGGGGGGGGTGTTCTTTACCTTAAAACCCTTAGCGTGCTCTCCGTCACTTTTCCTCTTCTTTCCTAATAAGTACAAGGAGAAATTGAAATATGGAGTTAAAAAGAGGTGAACAATATTCATGAGATGGTAGATTATTCCCCAAACCTCTTGTAACAAGATCTATGCACGGCTTGATCCAGGAAAAACTATGAGAATTTCAGTATTAGTGAAGGAAAACCGGTCACTTTTTGAGAGCCAGCATGGTTTCCCACACTGATGTTGCAAATGAAACCTAGCTTATTACATCCAGGATCAACAAAACACGCATACACCAACGAAAAATCATACAAGAAGCTATAAGCACTAATCAAACTTTACTTACTAATATATATCTTGGGTTTTGAGGAGAGAGTTGGCAAACCATGACTATCCATTGAATACTATCTGCAGATCAAATAAGAGCAGTGGTTAGTATAATACGGCATAACCTTGTATAGAAAGGTTTGATGCTATTAGTAAGGCTTATATAGGGAATTTTTAGGAATGATTCGAGGAGTAATCGCGCGACAACACACCGTGCAGCACGATTTGGGTAGCCTGGTCTGACTTGATCTCTCTATAACTTCCGTTTTCTCTTCTCACTCCAATTATTGAGCTACTAGAGGGAGAGAAATAGGAGATGTGAAGGAAGAGAGAGCAGCTGAAATTGGCGCCGGAGAGGGAGAATAATCAATACGTGAGACCGGAAAAAAAAAAAGATGGCTATGGTTCTCGAGTTTTTTTTTTATTTTTCGGCTAATGAAGTTAGATGTTTATAAATTATTTATTGAATTTTTTTATTTATTATTATTTACTAATCAATAAAAAATAAAATAGTTATATATATATATATATATATGTATATGTATATTAAATGATAAATATTATTTGTATATATGTGTTTTATGTCAATATTAAAGTATGTATATATCATATTGTATTAAAAAAATCTAAATATTTTACAAATATATTTATATAATATAAATATATATCTTGAGTTAGGTTCGGACGGGTTTCAGGTCAGGTGTGACAATATCTATACCCTACCCATTATTCATCGAGTCCAAAAAATATCAATTTATTTGAGTCGAGTCAATATATATCGGGTTCAGATTAAATTATCATATTTAAGTGCATGTTTACTTGGATGAATGAGTGAGCTTTTTTACCATTATAAAAAAAATAAACTTCATTATTAAAATAATAATATAATAATTAAAGTGAGTAAATAAAAATTACTCATGTTTTAAAATTTTAATGATAAAAGAAAATGATAACCAAAATATGCATTTATGATGAACTTGCTATTTTTTATTCTCAATTATGTTAGATCTTTAACTTTGTATTGGTATAAATATTTTACTTGACATGTGATTGGTTTAATAATTTACTTTATTATTAAATATAAAAAATAACTTAATGATTGGGTAAATCATAATTTAATTATATTATTTTTTAGAAATTAATTAATTATTTTTTTATGATGATTACATATATTTTTTTCACGTGATTTTGATGACCAGAGAAATTCGCATTTGAAGTTAGTTCAATAAAACTAATGCTCATTATAAACTAGTGAGAATAATGATTTTTATTTATTTTAAAAAAATACAAGTTTGATGGCAATATATGTAAAAGGTAAAATAAGTTTTCTGTATTTTAATATTCTAACAAATAGAGTATATAAATATTCACTCTATCTTATATACAACCTTCAAACACAACTTCATCTCGTGTTTCATCTCTTTTTTTTCTTTTCTTTTTTTATCTTAGTTGTATTCATCTCGTTTATTTTAAAATAGTAACTAAACGTTACTTTGTTTCATTCATAACAAGAATATCTTTTAATATTTTTAGTTTTATAAAATACCAAAAACTTCATAAGGTTATTTTCAAATAATTAATAGAAAAATAGTTTTAAACTTTTATACGCAAACAGAAATGTATTTAAATAAAAGTTATAAGTTTATCCTCACCAAAGAATGAAGTGAAAGAAATATATGATTAAGGAGAATTCAGTTTCTTAATTATATCGAATTTTCTTTTATATAGTTTGTAGATTTTTTATTTTATTTTTCATATAGAATTTCTTTATCGTAAAGTGATCTAGTGGTTTTTCACAGATATCATGAACTTTTGTATCTAAAAAAATTTAATGTAATTATTAAATGGAAGATAGTAAATTTAACCATAACCACGAATGATTAAGTTGATCTTTAATAATTAGAATCACCAAAAATTCTGCAACGTCTATTGGCCGCCGAGTTGCACATAAGGCAACTTGGTTTCAACTTTTAACCCTAATATGGTTTCACAAAGCTATTTCATCCAATTTCTATAACCTTTTATTCATGTTTACAACCATGAACAACAAATATGGGTCTACCATTAAAAAAAAAACCTGTTCATGAAAGAGTGAAAACGTGCGTTTTGGTTGTCGGGCAATATACATGGTGAAAATAAATAATCTAATTGATAAAACATGGATGGTATGAAAATAAAAAATTAATTAAAAATAATACTAAGTAATCAAGTTAATTTATCAAATTCATGATTTGAATAATGCCGTTAGAATAGTTTTATGGAAAATAAATCAAAATAAATAAATTTAATTCTGGATAAATAAATATAGATGGAGAAATTAAATAAAAATAAAAGTAATACTATTAAAATGAATTAATAAATGATGATATGCTAATTAGCTACTCTAATAAGTTTATCACTACTTCGATAGCTTTGATTTTGAAAGTGTCATGTCATTATTTATATGAAGGGCGAACAGTAGCAATTCTGAATATGAAAGACATTTCCAAAATTAGTTCAATCGGGTACCACAACATTTGATAGTACGTAGCAATTATTCTGAACCAAGATTTAAATCTAACTATGTTTTGGAATATCGAAAAACTATCTAAATTCAAAATCCAAAATCATCAGATATAAAACTTAAAAAATACGGAATATTATCCAAGTATAAGAAAAGGACTGTTGCTTTGGATTTAATTTCCTGAAGACAACCAAGTATATTTTTTGGTCTGGGGGCAATGGAATTGCAGTGGTGAAGTATATATAACGCTAGCTGTGGCAACAAGGAGATCATGCAATTCGCCAACACTCTGAATGTTTACATATATTGGAAACGTTATGGCAATGCAGACTAGTGAAACCGAGTGAGAATGGAAGATGGGTAAAAATGCAAAAGAATACTGAAGGAAAGGAAACAACGAGTTTGATTGTCTTAGTGTGCTGAAGAGCTATATTTATTTAAATCTAAGTGTGTCGATGAGAAATAAGATGCCACGATTAATTAGGTCTTTACCACCGGCCTGCTTTGCAACGATCACTAGGGTGCTGATGGTAGGCGGTAGAGGTACGTAATGTCCCTCAGACCAGCTACCAAAACCGGTGGCCGTGTTCATGCCTTCATGGTGGTTTCCGTGCGAAGCTCATTAGGTGGGCAAGGATCAGTGGGCAGATTAATTTGATAACAATGGGTATATGATATAGGCGAAACTGTTGAGATATTAGTTAAATCCTGGTCCAAGAGGAATTCTTGATTAAAAAAATTAATTTCCGTTAGACTATTAATTAAAAAATTTATTTATTTAGTTAATTAAAATAAGATTATAATAGTTTGAGTTTATAATATCCATATAAAAATCTATGTGATTATATTTCAAGAGTTTATCGTTAAATGAAATTTTAAAAGATGAAATATTTGTGGTTAAAAAGAATGCACTGATTAATATTCGTTCAGACCACTGAAAGCCCATTAATTTGCCCATGCCGTGATATTTTACCTGTTTGAGCGTATGTAGCCTTAAAGAAGAAGAAGAAGTACGATGTATATATTAAAGAGTTGAGTATCGTGATTAATTCGTAGTACAATATTTTGTATTTTCTCCGGCCACGGTCAGAACAGGACCGTAAGATCAAATCATGGTATAATAAAACTGACACTAAATATACTTAGTTCGTGCTTGATGATCCCCTCCTCTATGAAAAGCTTGCTTATATATGCTCACATTCTCCTTTCGCCATTAGTTCACTGCAAATGCAAGAGATTTAAGGCATAGAGAACGTAGTTAGTAATCGTATAACACGCATTAAGAAGCTAGTACAACCCTACAAATAACTGCAGCTAGCTAGCTAGCTATGGTTTTTAGAGTGCTAACTGTGACATTGATATATATATATATACTGTGACATTGATATATATATATATATATATATATATATATATATATATATATAAACTGTAAGAACAGTTACAAAAAGGGTGTAAGAGTTCGGAGCAACAAACCGCAAGGTTTGTGTAAGATGAGCGTCTTTGGCAGAATCATTATCTGCTCTGGCTTTGACTATTTGAAACATGAGATCAAACCTGAGTTGATTTGCAGCACTCTGCTTGGAGATAAGATCGGTTTCGTCTTTTAGTTTCTTTGACTCTTTTCTTATTTCTTTAAATTTTTTCCTTACTTCATTTTGCCCCTCTTTTATGCGTTTCTGTCCTTCCCTGATCTCAACCATCTTAGATGTGATCCCTCTGATCGTGCAGCTTGTCCTGCGTATCCCTCTCCTCGTTACTTTTATTCTCTGTTTGCAATGTTGGTCCAAATCATCAATGATAGAAACTATGTTTACTAATTTAATACGACAATATGTGTGTGTGTGTGTGTGTAAAGGAAGGAAAAACCAATAACTTAAGGCCAGTTAATTAAGAACACAAAGTAAAAGATAGATACCAGGCTCTTTCTTTGAGTTGCCTCCAGTTCCGTGTGTCCATGTTTCGAAGACATCTTCCTCGACGTCCTGCTGAGGTTGAGACTCTGGCAACGTTTTATATATACTTCAGGGATGCTGACCCCGTTCACTTATAAAAGACCTCGGATCGGATCTTGACTTCATGCTCGCTTGTAGGGTCCCTGAGTTTGTCGTTCAAATTAGGGATGTTTTTTTACCAGTAGATCCGATGTGCATAATATTTAATTTAAGTTAAACCACATAAATGTAATTTTTATATTTTAAATATTCCATTATTAAACTGTACACAGATGGAGAATGTAATAATTGATTGTTTTTTTAAGTATTTTTTATTTAAAAATATATTAAAATATTTATTTTTAATTTTTAAAATATATACTTAAAATCGTTAAAATAATTTAAAAATATTTAAAAAAATCAAAATTTTGCAGAACTTTTGTGGGGCCAACACCCCTTTTATCTATCATGAAGGCTGTCTTTCCGTTAACTGAAACCTTGATGCCAGGAGACATAGGACATCTTTTTGCTCCATTTCCTGTCTCAATAATAATGAATAATTTACCTGCTCTGTAAAAGAATTAATTACTATAGTTATAAATAACAAATTTCTTAATTGAATTTAATTTACAGATTTTAATAGATTTTTACATTTAGAATTATTTTAACTATCAAGAATTAAATTTTAAATAAAATTGGTACAAAAATAAATCAAATGCTAACTTTTCCGAGAAGAAATTAGTTTTTTTTTAATATTCATTTACCTATCTTTTTTTCAAAAAGGTTTTTGAAGGATTAAGATTAAATTGTAATAATGATAATATAAAAAACAAACTAATTTAATTTGATATGTTTTTTTAATTGAATTTAAATTTAACACTATTGTTAAAATTGATTTCAAATAGCATTTAAAAGAATACTTTCCAAAGACCGAATCCTAGGCTAGCCATTAGAATTAAATTTTGAAAATTAGGGGCGGGGGGGTGGGGGTGGGGGGAGGCTAGTTTCTACTGGCCAGTTCTCTCAATGTCTATTTGGCATTATACAATGATTAGTATCAAAATGTCTTGCATCCTTGATCTTAGATGCCTTTCTACCTGCTCACGATTAAAGCAACTATTTTTTATATTTTATTCTTATAAACATACTGCTAAATTATTTATTTATTACACGATATCTACTGGGTTAGAATTAAGTTAACTATAAACGCCAAGTGTTATGAAAAAGAAAATGACATAATTATTGTTGCAACTCACTCAGTTAATAAATGTCCAGTTTTTAGGATTAAGAGTTAAGATTTGATTTATTCCTTGTTTGCTAAACCACGCTTGTAGGAGTGCTAAACGTGGGTTGTATATTTTTATGTTTTCTGTTGTAATAGCTGGATTTATATAACAGCTCTACTTCATTAAATAAAACAAGGTTTTCATTTTTTCATTTGTGTGTTTAAAGGATTTTGGCTCTAACAAGTGGTATCAGAGCACATTATCATCAGGGCCTGATTAAGAAATATTAGAACCTGCAGGGTTCTTGTGAAGAGAGAGTGCAGAGAAGGAACTAGGTGAGATTAGTATGGCATCTGAAGGAAATTTCGTTCACCCAGCTATTCCCAGGTTTGATGGTCACTACGATCATTGGGCCATACTGATGGAAAATTTCCTATGATCCAAAGAGTATTGGAGTTTGATCAAGGCAAGAATTCCCACAGTTGCAACTGGAACAGAACAAACGGAGGCACAACAAAAGACTGTGGAAGACATGAGGCTGAAAGATTTGAAGGTAAAAAATTATCTCTTTCAAGCCATTGATCGTACCATTATGGAGACAATCTTGAATAGAGATTCTGCAAAAGGAATATGGGATTCCATGCATCAAAAGTATCAAGGATCTACTAAGGTGAAACGGGCTCAACTACAAGCATTACGAAGAGAATTTGAGTTTCTTGGAATGAAAGCAGGAGAGAGTGTTGATGACTATTTCTGTAGAACTCTTACCATTGCCAACAAGATGAAATCTCAAGGTGAATACATGGAACAAACTGTTATCATTGAGAAGATTTTGCGATCCATGACAATAAGGTTTGATTATATCGTATGCTTCATCGAAGAATCAAATAATCTTACTGT